>JAEEGH010001391.1_pt1 | contig 70123 bp, 59 predicted proteins | sample 9134181 | NCBI WGS metagenome assembly JAEEGH01 (sample SAMN16246544, study PRJNA631951) | gut metagenome | biome: gut microbiome; feature: rumen; material: DP-attached | host: Bos | place: Iran: Karaj | collected 2018-10 | reverse complement strand
ACATCGTCACAGACGAGAGGGTCTCCCCTGCTGCGTCTGCCGCGGGAGAAAACCCGCCCGTCAGCCTGCGGCCCTTCACCGACGAAATGTACCACGCCTACTACAAAGAATATGAAAACGACCCGGAGCTTTTTCTGGACAGGAGCGACTGCAAGCCCTTTGTCTACTCCCCGGCGTGGGTGGAGGCCTATATCCGGCGGCAGCGGGAGCGGGAGCGCGTCTGCCTGGCCATTATGGTGGGAGACGAGATGGCGGGCGAGATCATTTTCAAGAACATCGAGCCGGGCATATCCGCCACACTTGGTATTTGCATGAAAAACAACGCCTGGAAGGGCAAGGGCTACGGTACCCAGGCGGAGCGGCTGGCGGTGAAATACGCCTTTGAAGGCTTGAACGTCCCCGTTTTGTACGCCGACACGATCCTGCCCAACACCCGCAGCCAGCACGTGCTGGAAAAGCTGGGCTTCCGCTACCTGCGCACAGAGGGAGATTTCAAGTATTACGAGATCCGGCGGCCGGACAGCCGTTGATGCCTGACAGCGCACCGAATAACATGAATCGAGGAATACGTTGAATGTTCAATCAACACGATCCAAACAGAAACGCTTTTATGCTGCACGGGCCCCTGGCCCACCTGGGCTATGACTGGTGGTGGCACAGCTTCACCGCCCAGGACGCGGAGACCGGCGAGGACAAGCCCTTCTTCGTGGAATACTTTATCTGTAACCCGGCCCTGGCGGAGGACGAGCCGGTGCTCGGCCAGCTTCCCGCCAACCGGGAGGCTAAAAAACGCCCTTCCTACCTGATGGTGAAGGCGGGCTGCTGGGGGGAGGATCACTGCCAGCTCCACCGCTTCTTTTCCCTGAAAAAGACCCGGATCCACGGCGACGCGCCCTATGAGGTGGAGGCGGAGGACTGCTTCGCCTCCGAGACTGCCTTGCGGGGCAGCGTGAACGTCACCGAGGTCGAGGCCGAGGCGCACCCGGAATGGATGTGCGACGCCGGAAGCATGAGCTGGGATCTGAAGCTGGACAAGCAGATCGCCTTTAACGTGGGCTACGGCGCCAGCAAGCCCCTGCGGGACGCGGAAGCCTTCGCCATGTACTGGCACGCAGAGGGCATGAAGACGGCCTTCACCGGCACCGTCACCTGCAACGGCCGGAAATATGTGGTGACGCCGGAGCGCTGCTGCGGCTACGCGGACAAAAACTGGGGCCGGGATTTCACCAGCCCCTGGGTCTGGCTCTCCTCCAACTGCCTGGTGAGCAAAAAGACCGGCAAGCCCCTGCAAAACAGCGTCTTCGACATCGGCGGCGGGCGGCCCAAGATCTATTTCCTGCCCCTGGATCGCCGCCTGCTGGGGGTGTTCTACTACGAGGGCAAGGAGTACGATTTCAACTTCTCCAAGCTGCACCTGATGGTGAAGACGGAGTTTTCCTTCGAGGAACAGGCGGACGAGGTGATCTGGCACGTGCGGCAGGAGAACTACCAGGCGGCCATGGAGACCGAGATCCGCTGCCGGAAGAAGGATATGCTGCTGGTGAACTATGAGGCCCCGGACGGGGTCAAGCGCCACAACCGCCTGTGGAACGGCGGCAACGGCTGGGGCACGGTGAAGCTCTATGACAAGGAAGACGGTCAGTGGAAGCTGACGGACGAGGTGGAGGCCACCCACGTAGGCTGCGAATACGGAGAGTACTGCGAAGCCTCGGAGTGACCGGGCCCAGGCGGGCGTTTCGGAAATAATCGGAAGACGCAATAATACGCGGGTACCGCGATCATCGCGATACCCGCGTCTGTGGGCTTTCGGGAGCAGGTGGCACAGGGACTCCCTTGGTTTGTCAGACCATTTCACAGCGCCGCGCCCATCCGGCGTCTGTGCCCGGTGCGCGGGGAGGTAATTCCGCGTCCGGGGTATTTTGAAAGGAAAGGAAATGTACTACCGATCTGTTGGCGGACAAATCGGGAGTTACCAGCTTAATTTGCCAGCGCTTTTCCCAGCGCTGCACAGGCTTTCAGGGCGTCGTCGTCCGGCGCTTCATTGCAGATCACGCTGTCGCAGACAAGCTCCGCGTTGTTTGCGCGGCACTCGTCCTCCCAGTTTCGCATCCACTCTCCGTCGCCCCAGCCGTAGGAGCCGAACAGGGCAAGCTTCTTCCCTGCCAGGGAAGGCTCGCAGGAGCGGAACATGGGCTCAAATTCGCCGTCCTCCAGAGATTCCACGCCCATGGACGGACAGCCAAAGGCAATGGCGTCATATGCGTCCACTTGATCGGGGGTAAACTCCGCGGCAGTCAGCAGAGAAGCCTCCGCCCCGGCGGAACGGACGCCCTCCAGCACAGCGTTTGCCATGGCCTCCGTGTTCCCGGTACCGCTCCAATATACAACGGCAATTTTCATTTTCAGGTTCCTCCTTATGATTCATGTTTTGACGGCAAGCCGCTCCAGGGGCTGTCCCTGGGCGTGCTGCCGCAGATAGCAGCTTGTGCATTGCTTGTACTGGGCAAATCTGCACTTGGCCGCCTGTTCGTCTCCGTATACTCTCCAGCAGCCGACACATTTGCAGCCTTGATCCCGATGCTCGATAAAGCCCCGCACGTCCTCCGGCGGATAGCTGAGGAACAGGCCGATCTCATGGGGGAAGCCTTCCTCCCGGTTGAAGCGCCGGTACAGCTCCCGCAGGCAGGCCGCTTCGCCGCAGTCTTCGTAGCCTGCTTCCCTGAGCAGGCAGGCGGCCTCCGGGTTCCGCAAATCCTCCCGCAGCATAGTCGGACGGTAGAGATACAGCACCGCGAAGCCGTCCGACATCCGCAGCGGCAGCAGCCGCAGCCCCTTGGGGGCAAGGCGGCGATTCAGGCTGCGCAGCTCTCCCAGTGCCCGCGTTCTGGATTCGTAGCGGAACGGAAAGAGGCTGCCGGTTTTCAGGCCCGCCAGCGTGGGGGCCGCGTTGCGAATGAAGCTTTGCTCCGACATGGCCTGTCCCTCCCTCCGGTGATCGGTTCGTCTTTTTGTCTGTATGATTAGCTTTCGCTAACCGTCGATAGTATATGCAAAACGAGGTGGATTATCCACCCCGTTTTCGTTCGACTTATCCATTCCGGTTATCTGTTTTGCTCGTTTCTTCTGTATTCCGAAGGCGTGAAACCGAAGTGTCTGCGAAACGCCTCGGAAAACTTTGCCGGATTTGTATATCCGGCCTCCAGCCCAATCTGGGTCACGCTGCGAGCTGTTCCGCGCAGCGCCGCCGCAGCCTTTTCCAGACGGTATGATTTCAGGTATTGATAGACAGGCATTCCGTAGATCTGCTTAAAGCTCTTTTGAAGAAAGCTGACAGAAATGCCGTGCTCCTCCGCCAGCTCCTCCAACGAACTGTAGTGCATCTCATCGCTGATGATATGATCCCGCAAATGTCGAATCAGCCGCTCTTGTCCTCTGGGAAGATAGCCCTCCTCTTCGGGTTGGATCACGCCCCTGTCCAAGGTCAGGAACAGCTCTGTCAGCTTGATCCGTGAAAAAATCAAGTCCTCCTCCCACACGGCCTCGAACAGCTCCCGGAATACGTGCTCTCCATGGATTCCGGCTGTAAGGGGCGTCCCCGGAGCGAAGCTCTTGATCCGCTCCAGGACTGTGGTAAATCCAGGCGAAAAGATTCCAAGGCTGCACTTGCTCCATGCATCCGCTGCGTCAGCCTCCACGGAAAGGGAAAAGCCCTCAAAGTGCCCCTGAGGCAGCTCGGGAAGCAGGCCCCTGCGCCATTCCTCAGTAGAAAGCAGACAAAAGCTGCCCGGATTCAGAGCTGTCCGCTTGGCGGCTGCTGCGAATCGCAGTCGGCCGCCGATGCAAAACAGCAGCACTGCTCCGTGGGTCATGACAAAGTCGATCCGCTTCGGTTCTGTCTGACGCAGGATCTGCAGCATGACGCCGGGGCACAGCTTTCTCGCTTTTTCCATTCACTCACTTCCATCCGAAATGGCAGTCGGTTTGCTGACGCGCTCCGGGTGCCTAAATCATGATCTTGTTCGCCAGCTCGCGGCTGACGGCCACCCGGCATTCCTTGACGTTCACGATCAAATTGCCGCCGACGGTATTGACCACGCAGACCTCGCCGCCAACGTGAAAGCCCAGATCCTCCAGGTGCTTTTTTACCTCGGGCGTACCGCCGATCTTCTTGATGATCTGGGACTGCCCTACTTCTGCAAAACTAAGAGGCATCATTTTCTCCCTCCATTCTGATTCAATTAGCCTCCGCTAATCGTCGGGTCGAAAAAACGGTTAGCTTTTCCTAACCAGCCCCATTATAGTTAGCGATTGCTTATTTGTCAAGGGTTTTTTCAAAAATCATTTGCATTTTCGGGAAAGATGTGATAAGCTGATGCTAACAATTTGAAGGAGGCGTACTCTATGGCGATGCAGGAATCCGGCGAAATGTACCTGGAAACGATCTATGTGCTTTCCCAGAAGTCAAGCAGCGTCCGCAGCATCGACGTCGCGGAGCACATGGGCTTCTCCAAGCCCTCCGTCAGCCGCGCTGTCGGCCTGTTGAAGCAGGACGGCCTGCTTTGGGTGGATGAATACGGCTATCTCAAGCTCACGGAGGAAGGTACGCGAAAGGCAAGTCAGATCTACGAGCGGCACACCGTCCTTTCCAGGCTGCTCATGAATCTGGGTGTGGACGAGGAAACCGCCTCGGAGGATGCCTGCCGGATCGAGCACTATATCAGCGACAAGTCATTTGACGCGATCAAGGCGCATATGGCCAAATACGGCTCCAAGCCTTTGGAATAAGGGCGACCGGATGCAAACAGTCTGTCCCCCGCTGCCGCAAAGACAGCGGGGGACAGACTGTTTTCGTTTCGCACAGGGCGCAGGCGCAGATCATTCTCAGGACAGGAAGAAGCGCAGCAGCCGCTCCCGGTAGTCCGGCGCGGTATCGTAGGCCGCGTGTCCGTAGCCGACGTACAGATACAGCTTGAAATCCGGCCGGTGATCCAGCTTTTCCGCGATCTCCATGGTGGCGTCGGAGTCCAGGACGCCGTCCTCGTACACGCCCAAGGCCAGGACGGGGCATTGGATCCCGGACAGCCGGTCGCTCACGTCAAAGCCCCGGGTGCCCTCCGCCAGGATCACGAAGCGCGCCAGATCCTCCTCTGTCACGGCGTCCGCCGCAGCCAGCAGCTGATCGCGGCACTGCTCAAACACCGCAGGCGGGTAGATTGCCCGGCCAAAGGCCAGATACAGCTCCCGCCGGGCGCCCTGCTTGGCAAGCCCGATCCAGCGCTCCAGCTGCCGGAACTGCTCCGGCTGAACGTGGGCGGAGCTGGAGCCCAGGGCCATCCTGCCCACCAGCTCCGGGTATTCCAGGGCAAGCACCAGGGCGATCATCCCGCCCTGGGAGGCCCCGAAGAGGCAGACGTCCTTCAAGCCCAGCGCCCGGAAGGCCGCAGCCGTATCCCGCGCCATATCCCGGATGGGATAGACCGGGGGCAGCTCCGAGCGCCGGTCAAAGACGAAGACGGTGAAGCGATCCGTCAGGGACTGATATGCGGCGGCAATGGCCTCCGCCGCGCCGATGACGCTCTGCACGCTCAGACCCGGGAGGATGACCAGGGTCTTCTCTCCCCTGCCGAAGCGGAAAAAGCGCATGGAGCCCGCCCCGACGGAAACGCTTTCGATTTTGATCGGTTCAGCTGCGGAATCCATTCTGTTCCCTCCGTTCCTTATCGTTTTGGGTTCCCTCGTCCATGCTTTTCGGCAGCAGCAGATTGAGCGCCAGGGCCAGCACGAAGATCAAGGCTACCACGTTCTGGGAGAAGATGGACTGCACCCAGACCGGGAAGTCCCGCCAGATCCCCGCCTCGGTGGAGGCGGTAAAGCCCACCGCAACGGAGAGGGAGATGGAGGCGATCAGCTTGTTGCGCTCGGAGAAGCCCGCCTCGGCGATCATCTGCACGCCGGAGACCACGATCTGCCCCATGACCATCAGCAAGATCGCGCCGATCACGGGCTCCGGGATGGTCCCGACCAGCCGTGTGACCGGCGGAAAAAAGCCGATCAGCACCAGGATCACACCGGCCAGACGCATGACGTTCCGGTTGACGACCCCGGTCATGATGGTCAGGCCCACGTTCTCGGAGTAGGAGGTGATCGGGGTGCCGCCCAGCAGGCCGCTGAGGAGGGAGCCGAAGCCGTCCACGGTCAACCCGCCCGTCATTTCCTCCCGGGTCGGCTCCCTGTGCAGCACGCCGCCGGTCAGTGCGGAGATATCGCCCAGGGTCTCCGTCGCCGAGACCAGATGGATGACGCAGATGGAGAGGATCGCGTCCAGGCGGAAGATGGGCTTGTAGGGCAGGAGCTTCGGCAGGGAGATCCAGCCGCCCTCGGTGAGCCCGGAAAAGTCCACCTTATTGAACAGCAGCGCTGTGACGTACCCGGCCAGGATCCCCACCAGAATGGAAAGCTGCTTTTTGTTCCCTCTGACCAGCACCGTCCACAGCAGGCTGGTCAGCAGCGTGACGGAGCCGATCACGATGTTGGGCCCCGCGCCGAAGTCCTCCGCGTAGCCGCCGCCGAAGGAGCGGGCCGCCGTGGAGAGCAGGGACAGGCCGATCCCGGTGACCACCACCGCAGAGACGATCGGCGCCATGAGACTGCGCCAATATCTGACCGTCAGACCCAGCAGGCCCTCAAACAGGCCGCAGACCAGCACGGTGCCGGTGACCGCGCCGTACCCGTATTTCGCGGCAATGGCCGTCAGCGGCACCATGAAGGTGAAGCTGAGCCCCATAATGATCGGCAGGCCGGAGCCCAGCTTCCGAACCGGAGTCGCCTGGAAAAACGTGGCGATCCCGGCGGCGATCATGGCGCTCTGCGCCAGAGACAGGATCTCCGCCCGAGACAGCGCTGGAGACGCGGCCGCGCCCACCACGCTGATCGGAATCATATTGGATACGAACATTGCCAGGATCTGCTGCAGGGAAAAGGGCAGCAGCCGCCCCAGCCCCGGATTGCCCTCCAGGGAGGACAGATACCGGGCAGGATTCTCTTGCTTCGACTGGTTTTTCAATGATCATCCCTCGCCGTCATTTTTGTCGGTTTCCTGCGCTTGCCCGCCCTCAAAGCTCGATGGAAAGCACGTTCAGGCCCAGGAGCTCCCAGCGGAGCACCACGATGAACAGATAGTCCAGCAGGGCGTTCACCGCCATCATCAGCACGATGCCGACGTAGACCCGCTTGTTCTGCTGCTCCAGCTGCAAAAAGACGGAGAGCTGGGCGCAGAGCATCTGGGGCAGGATCCCCGCCGCGGTGCCCAGGATATAGGCCCGGAGCCCCTGAACGGATGCCCCGTCCGCCCCCAGGCAGAGGGCCGTCCCCGTGGGGAAGAGCAGGCAGACGGCAGTGACCAGGGCCGACAGGCCGAAGACCGTGAGCATATCCAGGGAGAACACGCGCGTCGTTTTTCATCTCTGTCACCCGCAATCGCCTTTCCAAATTTTCGCGCACCGCGTCTTGCGGAAATCGCTGTTTTCAGGTAAAGTATATCACAAAGATCGCATAAGGTCAAAAATTTTCAACAGAAATACGCAACCTTTTTCCTGTTTTTTGTGATTATACAGCGACGGCCGTTCAAAAACGATTTGGAGGTGATGGAGCTTGACGGAGGCCACTGCGCTGCTGCGCCTGCAGCACGGGAAGGAGGACGCCCTCGCCTGGTTTATTGACAAATACACCCCCTACGTCTGCACGGTGATCCGCTATATCATCGGATCGTCCATGACGGAGGAGGACGTGGAGGAGACTGCCTCCGACGTCTTTCTGGTGCTCTGGGAGCAGGCGGAGCAGGTCTGTCTGTCCACGGTCCGGCCCTGGCTGGGGGGCGTTGCCCGGAACAAGGCCCGCCAAAAGCTGCGCCAGCGGGGCTTGACCCTGCCGCTGGAGGAGGATCTGCTGCTCTGCGACGGGACGGATCTGGAACAGGCCGTGGAGCAGGACGAGCGGGATCGGCTGGTTCGGGCGGCGGTCTGCGCCATGGAGCCCACGGATCGGGAGATCTTCCTGCGCTGCTACTACCACGGTCAGCCGGTGACGGTGATCGCCGCAGAGCTGGGGATCCCGGTGTCCACCGTGAAATCCCGCCTGCGCCGGGGCCGCGAAAAGCTCCGCGCCGCGCTGGAAAACAAACTGTAAACAGGAGGTATTACTATGGAATATCGTATTTCCGATCTTCTGGACTGCCTCGCGGACGCGGGGCAGGATCTGAAGCCCCGGGGCGGGAACGCGGACCGGGTGCGGGAGCGCACCCTGGAGAAGCTGCACGGGACCTCGACCCTGTCCGTGCCCCGTCGGCAGCTCCGCCCCATGCGGGTGCTGGCCGCTGCTGCCGTGGCGGTCGCGCTGCTCTGCGGCACGGTCTTCGCCGCCTGGAAGCTGGGCGCGTTCCGCTTCGAGGACGAATTCGGCCCTGCGGGCAAGGCGCTGGACAGCTATGCACAGACCTATGAGTCCGACGACGCGGGGTCGATCTCGGCGGACTACGGCTACGCCAGCTGGGTCAAGGCGGATATTGGCGACTACAAGCTCACCCTGCTGGAGCTCACGGCATCAAACGGGACGCTCCGGGCCGTGGTGGACGTCTCCCCCAAGCGCGAGGGCGTGCCCGCCTATCGGGACAGCAGCCTGACCCTGGCCTTTGCGGATTACGAGACCGTGAGCTCCCTGCCCCGCGAGGTCGGCGGCTGGAAGGATCGGGTGGAGCTGTCCGCGAAGCTGACGGAGTCCCTGCCCGCTGACGCGGCGGTCCGCTTCTGCCTGTCCGGCCCGGATATGGAGCCCACAATGGCCTCCTTCCGGCTGAACGAGCTGGACGAGGCCTGGCAGGAGATGGCGGCCTCGGATCGCACCCACTACGCCACCAGCGCGGAGACGCAGGACTACCGCTTCTCTCTGCACTCCCTGACGGCCAGCTCCAGCGTCATTTACGCCGTGGTGGACGTGGAAGCCCTGACGGACTACGGCAGGGAGCATCTGGACGTGGTGCCGGAGTTTTCGGTCTACAACCGTTCCCGTCAGAACAGCGGCACCCTGCTGGACGCCCGTCCGGTGGGTCAGGAGGAGGGCGTACGCCGGTATCTGGTGGGCTTCCTGGGCAGTCGGCCGCTCAACGAGGCAGGCGACTCGATCAGCTTTGAGCTTTTGGAGCTCTTCGAGGAGGGCGATCTGTCCGGCCATCCCTACTATCTCTTTGACGTGAAGCTGGAAAGTCTTGTCCCCGACGCGATCACGCTCACTGAGCCAGAGGGCGCACCCACCCACGGCGTCAACTGGCAGAGCGTAAGTGTGGACGCGATGGGTCTGAACGCCGAGGGTCTGGGTAAGCTCCACGACGACGGGACCGAGCCGACGGTGGAGCTGGTCTTCCGGGACGGAAGCCGGGAGACGGTGATGGACAGCGCCTGGCAGACCGGCTCCCCCAGGACGGAGCACGACGCGATGCTGCAGCACAAGTCCGGCAGCCTGATCGACGGCGAATGGATCGCGTACGAGAGTATCATCTTCGGCACGCCGATCGATCCGGCGGAGCTGGAGACGATCATCATAGACGGCCAGGCCTTCCGCGTCGAACCGTAATCAGCAGCCGTGCCGCCCGGGACTCCCCGGACGGCACGGTTTTTCTTTTGGCGTAAGTTTTAAAGTGAGCATTCCCGTAATTCGTAAAACGCGCTAATTGAAAAGAGAAGAACCTCGCGGTAAAATTGAGGTGCATCTTTGGACGGATGTGAACACCACAATGAAACCGGAGGTTCACCATGGATTATACACAAAACGCCAAGATTTGGCAAGTATCTGAGCAAACTTTAATTCTCGGAGTGGATGTTGGCAGCGAGGTTCATTTTACCAGGGCGTTCAACTGGCGCGGAATCGAGCTGAGCAAGAAACCGCTCCACTTCACAAACGACGCCGTGGGCTTTCAGGGCTTTTTCCGCTGGGCCGACGCCTACGCCAAGACCATCAAAGCGGAGAAGATTCTCGTCGGCTGCGAGCCGACAGGACACTACTGGTTCAATCTGGCCAAATATGTAACCGAGCAAGGGATGACGCTGGTTCTGGTGAATCCCTACCACGTCAAGCAGACCAAGGAACTGGACGACAACAGCCCGAGCAAGAATGACCGCAAGGACCCCAAAACCATCGCGCAGCTCGTCAAGGACGGCAGATATGTGATTCCGTATTTACCGGATGGCGTATACGCCGAACTGCGGTCTGCGGTCGCGACCAGGGATCGGATCATTAAAGAGCTGAACGCACTGACCAATCGGATCAAGCGGATGCTCAAGATGTACTTCCCTGAATATCTCAAGGTTTACAAGAAATTCTCGGCAGAAAGCGGAATGCTTCTGCTGGAGGCGGCACCATTCCCGGCGGATATTCTTCGCCTGGGTGCGGAGGGAATCAATCAAATCTGGCGCGCACACAAACTCCGTGCGGTCGGCATGAAGAGGGCAACGACCCTGGTAAAGGCCGCGCAAAGCAGCGTCGGATTGGATGCTGGCCCTTGCGTCCGGCTGGAGCTGCAGCTCCTGCTGGAGGATTTCAGAACCAAGCAGGCACAACTGGAAGCAATCACAACGGTGCTGGAAGCGGAAACGCTGAAAGTGCCGCACGTTGAGAAGCTACTCGCCATCAAGGGCGTGGGGCTGATCACGGTCGCAGGGTTTCTGGCCGAGGTCGGCGAGATCGGACGTTTTGATTCGCCGAAGCAGATCCAGAAGCTTGCGGGGCTGGAGCTGAAAGAAAACAGCTCCGGCAAGCACAAGGGCAGGACTTCCATCAGCAAACGCGGACGGAAGCGACTGCGTAAAGTCTTATTTCAGGCAGTGCTGCCGTTGATCCGGAGCAACGCCGAGTTCAGTGAGGTATACCACTACTACACGACCCGGCAGAGCAATCCGCTCAAGGGCAAGCAGGCTGTCGTGGCGATAGGCTGCAAGCTGATTCGCGTCTTCTTTGCGATCCTGACCAAGGGGATCGACTACGATGCGAACCGACTGCGTTCGGACATCCTTCGTCCGGGGCAGCGCCGGGCCGCCTGAGCGAACACACAATCATACCGCATCTGGGAAAACGTCCGCCAACAATGGCGCCGGATGGCGGGAATGCAAATCGACAACAGAGAGAGCCGGTTAGCCGTGAAGTTTGGTTCCATAGGGCAATGACCCTGCAAGTGAGCAGACGCGGCACCCACTGTGGACAGGCAGAACGAAGGAATTGAGGACGCCGCCGAGCTGCGGCTGATCCTGTTGGACATGGGAGGTTTGCTGCCGCAGAGCGAAGGGAAACAAGATTGGCCGTCATACAGTTACAAGACGTTTCCTTTGGCATACCTTCCGGACCCGAGAATCGTGCAGATCCGGGCTGATTTGACGCTGCAAGACGTCCACAAGCTCTATCTGCTGTCGAAAAACCAAATCGAGTTTGTTTCAAGAATCCTTGTTATTACTGGCATTCTTGGACATTTTCAACAAAAAACATTTGGGGAGGACCCAGAGGGCGTATGACTCATGGAACGTAGGGGCGGCCATTGGCCGCCAGCCAGCAGCAGCGTCTGCCGTTTCCCCCCGTCCGTAGGGGCGGCCATTGGCCGCCAGCCAGCAGCAGCATCTGCCGTTTCCCCCCGTCCGTAGGGGCGGCCATTGGCCGCCAGCCAGCAGCAGCGTCTGCCGTTCCCCTCGTCCGTAGGGGCGGCCATTGGCCGCCAGCCAGCGGTACAATCTTCCGAATACCACCTGTGCTTCGCTTGTTTTTGTATATGCAAGAATGCGTAAAGATAATAGATGATGGATAGTAGAGAATAACGAACAGAGAATGTGTCGCTGCGCGACAGAATATAAATATTCATTTGGCAATTCAGCGAATTGGCAAATACCGACAACTATTCACTATTCCCTCTTATGTATTCTCTATTATCTTTTACAACGTGGGGAAAGCGGACGGTCCCTACAAGCGGGTGCGTGGGGGGTTGCTGGCGGCCATTGGCCGCCCCTACGGGTCGAACGAAGCCGGAGGTGCCTGCGGGTTGCTGGCGGCCACTGGCCGCCCCTACGGGTCGAACGAAGCCGGAGGTGCCTGCGGGTTGCTGGCGGCCACTGGCCGCCCCTACGGGTCGAACGAAGCCGGAAGTGCCTGCGGGTTGCTGGCGGCCAATGGCCGCCCCTACGGGTGGGTGCGGACAGGGAACGCGGACTGCACGGCTTTTTTCTAAATAACCGCAACCCAAACCGAAAAAATCCGTGTATAATGGTGAAGGGCCCTCACGAAGGAGTTGATACGATGGAAGACAGTCAGATCGTCGCGCTGTACTGGGAGCGCAACACCGGCGCGATCGACCGCACGACGGAAAAATACGGCAAATACTGCATGGCCATCGCCCGGAATATCCTGCAAAGCCCGGAGGACGCGGAGGAGTGTGTCAACGACGCCTGGCTGGCCGCCTGGAACAGCATTCCCCCCAACCGGCCGGCAAGCCTGGCGACCTTTCTCGGCAGGCTGACCCGGAACCGGGCCATTGACCGGCTGCGCGCCCAGCAGAGCAAAAAGCGGGGCGAGGGCGCAGTCTCCCTGCCGCTGGAGGAGCTGTCCGAGCTGATCCCGGCGGGCGCCGGCCCGGAGTCGGAGCTCCTGTTTCAGGAGCTGGTTCAGGCGATCAACGCCTTTCTCGACACGCTGGCGGCTGCGGAACGGAACGTATTTCTCTGCCGCTACTGGTACTTTGATTCCATCGCGGAGATCGGCGTCAGCCTCGGGTTCAGCGAGAGCAAGGTGAAATCTATGCTGCACCGAACCCGGAAAAAGCTGCGCCACAGCTTGCAAAAGGAGGGATTGCTGTGAATTTGGACAGCTTGCTGCTTGCCATCGGGCAGGCAAAGGAGGAATACGTTCGGGAGGCCGGAGAAAAGCGGCGCACCCGGCCTGCGGCAGAGGCTGACCCTGCCCCCGTCCGGCGGGACGCGATACAGAAAGAGGCCGTTCCCGTGCATCAGGAGACGGCCCCCCAGCGCCGCAGGAGGCAGCTTGGGCTGGCAGCGGCGATTCTGGCGCTGGTGCTGGTTTCCGGCGGGGCCTGGGCCCTGCTGCGAAGCGGGAACAGTCCCGGCGGGGCGCTGTCCGGCGGAGAACCGCCGATCAGCGGAGAGCTCGAAGCCATCACGTCGGAGCCCGCGCCCCTGTCCTCGGAGTACGTATGGACCACCGAGACCCAGGCGCCGGACGACGCCGGCGGCGCGGAGATCACCCCGGATCCGGAATTGGAACAGGCCCTGCTGGAGCTGAAAATCGGCGGGCTCTACCTGGGCCAGCCCCAGACGGAGGTTTTGGGGCTCTACGGCGAGCCGACTGAGCGCTACGATTTGGATTACGTTGAAAAGGTACAGAACGATGGCACCCGTCGCGACAATTGGATTTACCGCTTCGCCGCTGAAAAGAGCATGCGGATCGCATTCGTTGACGCAGGCAACGGCTTCGTCGTCAACGAGATCGACATACATGGGATAGAATTCGAAGGTGATAGACCTCTGGGCATCTATGTGGGGCAACCCTTCGAGGAAGCAGAGGCCGCATTTCGGGCGGATCCTGTGATTGGGTCAGTTATGTATATAGACGACATCGTCTATGAAAAAGCTGGGACGCGGGGGGGCGGTATTACTGCAAGTCTCACCGACCTGGAGACCGGCGTGCAGGGGTGGCTATGTTTTGGCGTCTGTTATTTCGACTACTATATTGAGGGCCAGCACTACGTGCAGAGCATCCATCTTGGAAGCCTCTATCCTGACCCGCCATTAGAACAGACGATTGACCCAGAACAGGAGGAAATCAACCATCGCTTTGACAGTAATGAGATCACCGTTTGGCTGGCGGAGGTCGATAGCTGGCAGGGTCAAAGCTTCCGGGACGCGGAGGCCAAGGTGCTGGAAATGGCCTTTGCCATCTCCCTGCCGGAGCCCTGGGACTACGACGGCTCCGCCCCCATCGCCGTGCTGGATTTCCACACCGACGCCGTGGTGCAGCTCTACGACGCGGCGGGCCACGCGGGCATCTTCCATCTGAGGGACCGGGCCGCCTTTGAGCAGGGCCTTGCCGCAGGGGATCCGGGCCGAGGCCTGGAGCTCTGGGAGTACGGCTGTCTGGGGCCCGACGTGCTGCCGGTGACGCTGGATCCCTACGCCCGGGCCGCGGATTGGGACCTGAATCATGCCGTCGGCACCAAGCTCCAGGAGCTGATCGACGCAGCCCGGGCCAAGGACGCAGCCCTGTTCGTCTCCACCGACGGGAAGGTCCTTCTCTTCCGGGAGAAAGGGCATTACGTGATCGCGGGGGCCTTCGCGGGCGGGGAAGAAATCAGCGCCTACGGAGAGTTCTACGAGGATCACACGGAGCTGATCCGCACGGTGGGCTTCCCGATGATCGACCCCACCCTGGAAAAGCTGATGGGGATGGACTACGACGCGCTTCGCGCCATGTACGGGGAGCCGGCCTTTGAGACGCTGGTAGACGGCGTATCCTGCCCCGGTTACGTCACCAGCGGCGGCTATCTGGCGATCCTGCGCCTGCGGGACGGGAAGGTGACAGCCCTGATGCTCTACGACCACTCTGACACAGCGGTAAGCGTCGTCCAGTGAGGGGGGCCGCCCCTACGGCGGGTGCGCGAGGGAAAAGGCGGGCTAATAGCCCGCGCTACAGATGGGTGCGTGGGAGGAACGCGGACGAGCAATACCCATGAAGGGCACAGGTGCTCGCCCCTACGGCGGGTGCGTGGCGGGGAAAAGGCGGGCTAATAGCCCGCGCTACGGCGGGGGCGGGATTGAGGCCGGGTTCTTTCTCTCTACAAAGAGAAAGTCTATCTCTTTCCCTATGTCGATCTCTATCCATATACCTATTCCTAACACTATATCTATATCTATACCTATACCTAAACCTATCTCTATACACGCCCGGCGGGAACGGGAACGAGGGGAAAAAGCCTTGTTTTTCCTTGGTTTTCGGACCCGCGTTTGAAAAAAGAACGGCGATTTTTTTGCGGGTTTGCACCGGGAAGCACCCGGGAAGCACAGGGAAGCTGTTCGAATCCAGGGCGGAACTTACAGGATATTTGACAAAAACCAGACGGGCCCGAAGCGTTGCCGCAGAAGAACCGTCTGGTTTTTTATCAGTTTTTTGCCGCGTTGTGACGAAGAATTGGAAAAAAATCAGTGGGTTGCACCGGAAAAAACGGGGAAAATGTGCGGTTTTCCACCGTGATCCACAGGTTTTCCACAGGGATTTCAACAGGGATGTAGGGACGGCACCCTGCCGTCCGCGTCTCCCGTAGGGACGGCACCCTGCCGTCCGCGTCTCCCGTAGGGACGGCACCCTGCCGTCCGCGTCTCCCGTAGGGACGGCACCCTGCCGCGGGGTACGGATTCTTCGCGTTGCTCAGAATGACGGAGGCGGGCCGCGGGGGGTACGGATTCTTCGCGTTGCTCAGAATGACGGGGGCGGGCCGCGGGGTACGGATTCTTCGCGTTGCTCAGAATGACGGGGGCGGGAACGGGGGCTGCGTCAGATCTGCCAGGCTGCGCTGGCGCTCTGGAGCTGGGTCATGCGGCGGAAGATGCCGTTTTCCTTTTGCAGCAGGGCTGCGGGACTGCCCTCCTCCACCACCTTGCCCTCGGCCAGGACGACGATCTTGTCCGCTGCCTGGACCGTACGCATCCGGTGGGCGATGACCAGAACGGTCTTCCCCACCAGCAGGCGGGACAGGGCCTCCTGCACCTTCGTCTCGTTCTCCACGTCCAGGGAGGCCGTGGCCTCGTCCAGCAGGACGATGGGGGCGTTTTTCAGCAGGGCCCGGGCGATGGAAATGCGCTGGCGCTCGCCGCCGGAGAGCTTGGCCCCGTTTTCCCCGATGGGGGTGGCGTAGCCCTGGGGCAGCTTCTCCACGAACTCGTCGCAGTTGGCGGCCCGGGCTGCGGCCCGCACCTCCTCATCCGTGGCCCCGTGCTTGCCCAGGCGGATATTCTCCATCACGGTGTCATCAAAGAGCACCACGTCCTGGAAGACCATGGAATAGTCGCTCAGCAGCACCTCCGGGTCCACGCTCTGGATATCCACGCCGCCGACACGGATGGCCCCCCGCTGGTAGTCCCAAAGTCTGGCGGCCAGACGGGCGCAGGTGCTCTTGCCGGAGCCGGAGGGGCCCACCAGGGCCGTGACCTCCCCTTCCTTCGCCGTGAAGCTCACCCCCCGCAGGACCTGCTCGTTGTCGTAGGCGAAGCCCACGTTCTCAAAGACGATGTCGTGGCCCTTGGGCTCGAAGCGCGCCGCGCCCTCCGCGGTCTCCTTGTCGCAAATCTCCATAAGGCGGGCGGCGGAGACCTGGGACATGAACATCTCCGCGATCAGCGCGAGGGCCTGGTCGAAGGGGGCGTAGATCCGGGTAATGGCCATGAGGAAGAGGAACAGGGGCATAAAGCTGATCTTGCCGGACAGGATCAGACTCGTGCCTGTGAGGATGGTGGTAGCCACGCCCAGGCGCATGATGACGCTGGCGGCGTTGACGAAGATGCCGGTGGACAGCTCCCCCCGGAGCATGGTCTTCTCGTGCCTGTCGATCTTCTCGTTCAGTGCGTTCAGGAAGCGGTCTGACTGGTTGGTGGCCCGGATCTCCCGGATCTCCTCCAGGGTCTCCTGGATGCCGTCGGACACCTGGATGGCGGCGGCCTTCGTCTCCTCAGAGCGGCGCTTCGCCAGCTTCCGACTGCCGAAGAGCAGGCCGAAGGCCACCGGGACGCCCCAGAGGCAGGCCAGGGCCATCCGCCAGTCGTAGAGGCACAGGCCCACGGCAATGATGGCGGTGGAGAGATAGGAGCCGTAGAGATAGCCCAGGCAGTGGGACCAGACGTGCTCCAGCCGGTTCACGTCCCCCATGATGGTCTCGGTGAGGTCGGCCAGATCCCGCTTGCCGAAAAAGCTAAGAGGCAGGCGGCGCAGCCGCTCCGCCAGACCGATCCGCACCGTCTTGATCTCCCGGTAGACCAGGCCATAGGTGGACCGGTACTGCTGCAGATGGGTGAGCAGGGACAGCACCACGAAGCCCAGCACCAGCAGGAGGAAGACCCAGGCCTTGGGCAGGGGCGCGTCCTCCGTCAGCGTCTTCATATAGCCGGACATCATCATCTGCAAAATGCCCATGCCGCACATCACCACCAGATTGACGACGACGGTCCAGATGGTGGCCTGCACGGTGTTTTGCACGCCCTGGTCTGTCAGAGCGTATTTTCTTTGAAATTCTTTTCCGAACATGACTACGCCTCCCCCTTTGCGCCGATCTTCCACTGCACGGCCCGGTTGTAATCCGCCCACATCCGGGCGTAGAGGCCCCCGGCCCGGACCAGCGCCTCGTGAGTCCCGGACTCCCGGACCTGGCCGGCATCCAGCACAATGATCCTGTCCGCGCCCACCACGGTAGACAGCCGGTGGGCGATCATGATGACCGTGCGGCCCTGGGTCAGCCGGGCGAAGGCCTTCTGGATCAGCGCCTCGTTCTCCGGGTCGGCAAAGGCCGTGGCCTCGTCCAGAACCACGATGGGGGCGTCCTTCAAAATCGCCCGGGCCAGGGCAACACGCTGCTGCTCGCCCCCGGAGAGGTGGGTCCCCTCGCTGCCGATGACCGTATCCATGCCCTTGGGGAGCTTGGCCAGGATGTCGTCGCATTGGGCGGCGGAGAGGGCCGCCTCCACCTCCTGCCGGGTGGCCTTCGGGCGGGCCGCCCGGACGTTCTCAAAAATGGAGGCCTTGAACAGCCGGTTATTCTGGAACACGAAGGCCACCTGGTCCATCAGAACCCGGGGATCCAGATCCCGGACGTCCTCGCAGCCCACCAGCACCGCGCCGCCGCTCACATCCCAGAAACGGGGGATCAAGCTGGCCGCCGTGGTCTTGCCGCCGCCGGAAGGGCCCACCAGAGCCACCGTCTGCCCCGGCTCCACCCGGAAGGAGACCCGGTCCAGGGCGGGCAGGGCCGCGCCCTGGTAGGTAAAGCTCACGTTTTTGAACTCCACGCTGTTGTCCCGGGGCGTCTGGGGGTACAGGGGAAGGGAAAGGGTGGGGGCCTTCATCACCGTGTCGATCCGGGCCAGGGCAGTCTTGGCCAGCATGGTGCCGCTGGCGGCGAACATGATCCGGGCCAGGGCCGTGGAGACGATGGCGGAGAAGACCGCGTAGAAGGCGAAGTTCGTCACGAAGTCGGCGAAGCTGCCGCTTTTCAGCGCCCCCGGCGCCAGCAGCAGGGCCGCCGGGACCAGGAAGATGAACGCGCCCTCGGTGAAGGTCAGATTGATGGATTGCGGCAGGCGGCAGACGCCGTCGGTGTAGCGCTCGGCCTTGGCGCTGTAATCCTCGATGGCCTGCCGGAAGGCCTTGAAGGAGTACACGGTCTGCTGGAACACCTTCACCACGGGGATGCCCCGGACGTACTCCGTGCCGGCCTTGCTCATATAGTCCTGGGCGCTCTGGTACTCCATCATCAGCTTGGCGTTCTTGCCCCCCATCATGGAGAACATGGCCAGAATGGAGATCACTGCCGCCAGCAGACAGGCTGCTCCCATGCGCCAGTCGAAGACGAACATCAGAACGATCATGGCGATCAGCATGGCGGCAGAGCCCACGATGTCCGCCAGGTTGTGGGCCAGCAGGGTCTCCGTCTCGGAGGCCGCCCCGTCCAGCCGGTTCCGCAGCAGGCCGGAGGCGTTGGCGTCAAAAAAGCCCAGGGGCGTTTTCATCAGGTGGGCCATGCCCTGCTTGCGGATATTGGAGGCCGTGCGGAAGGCCGCCAGGTGGGTACACATCAGAGCGGCGAAGTACACCGCGATCCCCGCCACGGCGAAGCCGAAGGCCAGCCAGCCGTATTTGGAAACGTCCGCCGCCTTCGTCCACTCCGGGGCGACGTCGATCAGATCCCGGGCCGCCAGCCAGATGCAGACGTAGGGGGCCATGCCCAGGATCATCGCCACAGCGGAGAGCCCAAGCCCCAAAAAGGTCAGGCCCTTGTAGCTGCCCGCGTAGCCCAGCAGAACGGACAGCTCGCTTTGCTTTTTTTCTTTCATTGACAAGCCTTCTTTCTCAGCGTTTTGCTTTGCGGCTTACTGCCGGATCCAGCTGATGGTCCCGTCGTCCGCAGTCAGCGTCAGCACTGTCTGGCCCGCGTCGTTTACCGTCATGGTATAGGGCGCGGCCTCCGCCTCGTATTCCAGATTGCTGTAGGCCACGTAGAGGCCGGCGCCGTCGCCCTTTTCGCCGTTGTCCACCGCGTAGGCCTCAAAGGCGGTGGTTTCGGTTTTTGCCTCCGTGACTACGCTGCCGGTGGTGGTTTTCGGTTCTGTGCTTCCGCAGCCGCTCAGCGCGCCAAACAGAAGCAGGGATGCGAGGATCAGGGAAAGTGCTTTCTTTTTCATGGGTTCTTGTCTCCTTCTATTGCTATTATCAGTTAGCTTTTGCTAACCTTTATGCTTTTTGATAGCCCCGCCGTTCAGCGAGGCTGTTTTTTTGATTCGTGTTCGGATCCGTACGGGAAACGCGGACGAGCGATACCCATGAAGGGCACAGGTGCTCGCCCCTACGGGTGCGGTGCGTGCAGGCGCTTGCGTACCGTGGCGCACCGGTGTGCGCCGCTACGGAACCTGTGTGCGGGTTGCTGGCGGCCACTGGCCGCCCCTACGGGTGGGTGCGGGCGGGGAGGCGGACGAGTTCTGCGTGCGTAGGGACGGCACTCTGCCGTCCGCTTTCCCCACGTTGGAAAAAGATAATAGAGAATACATAAGAGGTAATAGTGAATAATTGTCGGTCGCGACACCTCGAAAATGATTGTGTTTTTCAAATCGCGATTTGAAAAACTCCGACATTATTCATTATTCGGTTATTAAGTTTTCAGTATTCATTTAAAATTCTTCGTGCGGGGGAAAGGCGGGCTAATAGCCCGCGCTACAGATGAGTGCTTTCGTGCGGGGAACACGGACGGCAGAGTGCCGTCCCTACGCACCCCGTTCCCTGTTCCCTGTTCCCTGAATTATGCATTATGCATTATGCATTTTGCATCTTGCATTTTGCATTCCGCATTCCCTATCCCAGCGCCACGTCCAGGGCCGTCCCCAAAAAGGGGATCAGCAGGCCGATCAGTGCCGTTTTCATGCCTTTCCGAACCAGCCTTTCTTCTCATAGGGCGCGGATTCCACGCCCAGGCAGGTATAGCCCGTGGCGTCGATGGCGGCCTTCAGAGCCTCGGGATCCACCGGGGCTTCCGTCAGAAAGCCGGCTTCCTTTTTGCCCTTGGAGGCGGAGACCTTTTTGGCGTCGGGGACGGCTTTTCGTATGGTCTCGCAGATATGGGCCTCGCACATGGCGCACATCATGCCGTCAATTTTTACCGTTGTTTTGATCATGGTTCTCCCCCAACAGATTCGTCAGACTTCGCAGGCTCAGCAGCAGGGTGGAGCTGTTATGCAGCAGGGCGCTCACAGCCGGGGGCAGAACCCCCAGAGCCCCCAGCAGGATCAGCCCGCCGTTGAAGCCCATTACAAAGTGGTAGTTTTGCCGGATGCGGCGCATCAGCGCGTCGGAGAGCCGCTTGAGGTAGACCAGCTCCCGCAGATCCTCTGCGGCGATCACCACGTCGGCCACCTCCCGGGCGATGGTTGCTCCGCTGCCCACGGCAATGCCCACGTCCGCCAGGGACAGGGCCGGGGTGTCGTTGATGCCGTCGCCGATCATCACCACAGTCCTGCCCGCGGCCTGCTCGCTCCGGATGAAGCCCGCCTTGTCCTCGGGCAAAACCTCCGCCCGGAAGGCGTCCACGCCCAGCAGCTCTGCGATGGCTGCGGCAGTGTTCCGGTTGTCGCCGGTGAGCATCACCGTCTTTCCGATCCCGGCGGCGTGGAGAGCAGCCAGGGTCTCCCCTGCCTCGGGCCGCAGCGGGTCGAGTATGCCGATGGCTGCGGAGAGCACCCCGTCCACCGCCAGGAAGAGCCAGGAGTTGGCTTGATCCAGGGCGTCGAAGGCCGGCTGATCCGCGGGCAGGATGGTAACGCCCTCGTCCTCGAAGACGAAGTGGCGGCTGCCGATCACGGTGCGCTTGCCGTCGACCCGGGTAGCAATACCGTGGGCCACCACGTATTCCACGTCAGAGTGCATTTCCTCGTGATCCAGGCCCCGCTCGTGGGCGGCCCGCACCACGGCGTTGGCCACGGAATGGGGGAAGTGCTCCTCCAGGCAGGCGGCCAGCCGCAGCATCTCCGGGGCGTCCTGCCCGTGGAACGGCACCACCCGCAAAACCGTGGGGCAGGCCTTGGTGAGGGTGCCGGTCTTGTCAAAGATGACGGTGTCCGCCTCGCTGATCCGCTCCAGGAACTTGCCGCCCTTGACGGTGATCTTCCGGTTTCCGGCCTCCCGCATGGCGGACAGGACGCTCAGCGGCATGGACAGCTTGAGGGCGCAGGAGAAGTCCACCATCAGCACCGACACCGCCCGGGCCACGTTCCGGGTCAGCAGCCAGGTCACCAGGCTGCCCCCCAGGCACCAGGGCACCAGCCGGTCCGCCAGATTGGCGGCCTGCCGCTCCACCCCGGATTTCAGCCGTTCGGAGTCCTCGATCATCTTCACGATGCGGTCGTAGCGGTTCTCGCCCACGGAGCCGGTGACCCGGAGGACGCAGTTGCCCTCCTCCACCACGGAGCCCGCGTAGACCGCAGACCCGGGCCGCTTGGCCACGGGGACGGATTCGCCGGTGAGGGAGGCCTGGTTGAGCATCACGTCGCCGCTCTCCAGGATGCCGTCCAGGGGCAGGACGTGGCCCGTGTGGACCATCAGACAGTCGCCGGGAGCGACCTTCTCCAGGGGGACCAGGGTCTGGCGGCCATCGGCGTCCAGCTTCCAGACGCTGTCCACCTGCAGGGCCATGCTGCGGGCCAGGTCGTCCACCGAACGCTTGTGGGTCCACTCCTCCAGGGTCTCCCCCAGGCGGAGCAGGAACGACACGGAGGCGGCGGTGCCGAAGTCCCCCGTGAACTGGGACACGCCGATGGCGACGCCGTCCAGCACGTCCACGGTCAGCCGCCCGGACAGCAGGATCCGCAGCGCCCGGAGGATCCGGGGCGCGGACTGGCAGATCCCCAGGGCGATCCGAAGCTGGGCGGGCAGGAACCACTTTTTCAGATAGTGGCGCAGCACCATGTCCACCAGCTTCTCCTTGTATTCCCGGTTCATGGCCCGGCTGCTGTGGTGCAGGGGCGGCAGCTCGGCGGCAGCCCGCTCATAGGTAAAGGCGGCCAGCCGGGCGGTGACAGGCTCCGCGGGGCCGTGGTAGATCACGGTCACGGAGCAGATGCCCTCCTGCACGCTGACCCGATCCACCTCCGGCTGGGTCAGCAGCCAGGCCTCCAGCAGATCCGCCTGCTCCGGCTCCATGGGGCTTACGCAGGCCCGCAGGCGGAGTCTGCCGGGGGAACGGTGCAGAATCTGAAATCTCATGCCTCGGTCGCTTCCTCAGTGCCGTCCTCGATGTAGACGGGGGCCTCAGCGGCCTCCCGCTGGGCGTTGATCTCCTTGGCGTCGGCCAGGATGTCGGCGCAGGCCGCCTGGATCTCATCCACGTTCCGCATGACTTCCTTCTTGCAGCGCAGGGCCGCCGCGGTGGCGTGGGTGTAGACCTTCCGGGCGTCCCGGCTTGCCAGGATCTTGAAGCCGGCGGAGCCAAAGAGGGTGCCAAAAGCGAACATTGCAAGTTTTCCGGTTAACATAATACTACCTCCATTGTTTTTGGCGTTAGTCGCAAAGTGAGGACTTGATGTGCAAGAGGCATCAGTGACCAGGCATTAGGCATCAGGCACCGCTTCAAACCACTTCGATGATTGACGTCGCCCCCCCGTTCGACCCCGTTTCGTATTTCAGATCGGCAAACGATTTCGGAAATCCGAATTGATTTCGTACGGGGAACGCGGTTTTTTCAGCACAGGCCTTTCAGGCGGTGCCTGATGCCTGAACTCGAAGAGTCACGGAGTATGCCTATTGCCCAGTACAAATAACGCATCATGTGTTTGTTTATGACCAGGTCCTCTAATTGCAACTAACACGTTGTTTTTTTCTGAGCCTGTTTCTTGGTTTTCGGGGAAATGCGCTTGTTGTTAATCTACGCCCTTCAAGGCCTCCACCATGTCGATGCTCCGGGTCTTGCGGGCGATCATCCAGCCCACCAGCAGGCTGACGCCGAAGGTGAGGACGATGGAGATCCCATAGGTGAGGGGCCCCAGGGTGAGCTTCATTTCATACTCCGAGGCCAGGGCGGTCAGCAGGTATTTCAGCACCCCCACCCCGGCGGGCAGGCCGATGAGCACGCCCAGCACCGTCAGCCACAGGTTCTGTCCGATCAGAATGCGGCCGATCTGCCGATCCCGGAAGCCCACCACCTTGAGGGTCGCCATCTCCCGGTAGCGCTCGGTGTAGCTCATAACGCCCAGGTTGTAGAGCACCACCAGCCCCAGCACCACGGCGGCCACCGCCAGCAGGAAGATCATGGCGTTCATCAGCTCCATGAACTTGTCGAAGGAGTCCAGAATGCTCTGCTTGCTCTGGACGCTGGAGATGATCCCGCCGGCCTCGATGCCGGTCTGCCGGGTGTAGACGGTGTTGACGGTATAGGGAATGCCGATCCGGTCGGCGGCCTCGTCGGAGAGGATCACGGACTCGGACAGGGAGCGCAGGATCCCCTGCACAGTGGCCTCGTAGCTCTCGCTGGAGCCGTAGGGAGAGAAGCGGATCTTGTCCCCGGGGGCCAGGCCGTTATCCCGGGCGATGCGGTCGCAGATATAGACCCCCTCCGGAGCCAGGGTCACCTCGGACATATCCTTTGCGATAAAGTGGATCAGGCCGTGGGGCACGTGGTAGATCTCCAGCCCCACCGGGGCGTCCCCCACCTGGACGCTGGACACGGCGGCCCAGTCGCCCTCCCGCTCCTCCGCCAGGGCCAGGGCAGCCTCGTTGCCGTTCTCGTCGGCAGACAGGTTCAGCTTGCTCTCGTAGGCCGTGGCCTCGTCATAGAAGACGGTGACAAAACTGCGGGCGGTGTCGTTCATGCCCAGCGCCCCCACCAGCAGGATCATGCAGCCCACGATGCCGAAGAGGGTCATGCCGGTTCTGGACTTATGCCGCAGGCTGTCCCGCAGGTTCCAGCGGCCGCTGAAGCGCATCCGCTTCCAGAAGCCCGTCTTTTCCAGGGCCGAGGCCCGGATCCGCTTGGGGGAATAGGGCCGCAGGGCGTCGGCGGCGCTGCCCCGGAGCATGGATTTCACCGACAGGAAGCTGATCAGCGTCAGGAACGCGATCACTCCCGCCAGCACGATCCAGCAGAAGCCGGGCACATAGAGGGTCCAGTCGATGAGGTCCACGTAGGTCCCCATGGCCCCGTCGGGGTTCATGATGTACCAGGCCAGCAGATAGCCGATGCCCACCCCCAGGACGGAGCCCGCGATGCCGATGGCAAGGCCGTAGGCGGAATAGTGCCGGAGGATGCGGCGATCCGTGAAGCCCAGGGATTTCAGCAGGCCGATCTGGGTCTTCTCGGAGGCGGTGATGCGGTGCATGGTGGTGACCATGGTCAAAATGGCAATGGCCAGGAAGAGCACCGGCAAAATGGAGCCCATGGTGACGCCCTCGTTGATCTCCCCCTGGGTCTCCGACCAGGAGACCACCTCGTCCTTGGACAGCACCAGACTGGTACGGCCCAGGGCCTGGTCGATCAGCGGGACGATCTCCTCCTTGGACAGCTCGGAGATCAGATTGAGCTGGGTGTAGAGCTCCATACCCACGGCCTCCTCCAGCATGGCCGGAGAGGTGTAGACGAAGCCGTAGCTGTTGTAGTCCGGCATGATCTGGGTGCCGTCCTGGAGGCAGATCATATACTCCGAGGCCTTGGCAAGGCCCAGCACCGGAGCCGTGAGCTCCACCGTGCCGAAGGGGGCGGCGTAGATCAGGCTCAGCTCGTCCCCCAGGCGGACGCCGTTCTTGGCGGCGTACTGATCGGAGAGCCAGAAGCCCTTCGCCTCGGGGTCATAGGCCTCGCCGGAGGTAACGTAGATGCCGGAGACCTTGGGGTTGGAGGTGACGCTGAGGCCCAGCAGATCCGCGTCCCCCTTCACCGCCACGTTGACCTTCAAAAAGCGGGCGGCGTCGGTGACGCCGGGGATGGCCGCCACGGCCTCCAGCTCCTCCCGGGTGAACAGGGCGTCGGAGAGGACGCGGAAGTCGGCAAAGCCTGTGGCCTCGTAGGTCTGGGCGGAGGTCCGGTCCAGGGTGTACCACTCCATCTGGAAGCCCAGGAAGACGCCCATGCCCAGAGCCACCATGATCACCATGGAGATGAATTGGGCCTTGTAGCGCCCCATGGTGCGAAACAGCTTTCTCCTGAGCATATTACCACTCCACTTCTTCCGCGGACAGCGGATGCTCCTGGGTCTCCATGCTGCGGATATGGCCGCTCTTGACCCGGACGATCACGTCCGCCATCTTGGCGATGTTCTGGTTGTGGGTGACGATCACAATGGTCTTGCCCCGCTCCCGGGCCATTTTCAGCAGCAGCTTCAGCACCACCACGCCGGTCTCGCTGTCCAGGGCGCCGGTGGGCTCGTCGCACAGGAGGATCTTGGGGTTCTTGGCCAGGGCCCGGGCGATGGACACCCGCTGCTGTTCGCCGCCGGAGAGCTCCGCGGGGAAGTTTTTCAGATGATCCGCCAGACTCACCGCAGCCAGCATCTCCTCCGCAGGCAGGGCGTTTTTCACGATCTCCCGCACCAGGGCCACGTTCTCGTAGACCGTCAGGGTGGGGATCAGATTGTAATTCTGGAAGACAAAGCCCACAGTCTGGGCCCGGTACTCCGCCAGTTGGTCGTTGCTCAGCTTGGAGATGTCCCGGCCGTCCACGGTGATGCGGCCCTCGGTGGGGCTGTCCAGCCCGCCGATCAGATTCAGCAGGGTGCTCTTGCCCGCGCCGGAGGGGCCCAGCACCACAATGAATTTTCCGGCGGGAAGGGACAGATCGATGTGATCCAGTGCCCGCAGCTCGTGGTCGCCCGCGGTGTAGACACGGGAAACATCGTTGAAATTCAGAATTTCAGACATACTTCGTTCCTTTCTTTGGAAGCGCAAACGGATCCACAGGCGCTCCCGTGGATCCGTTTCGGATTATTTGCTGTGACATTTCCCCTGCATGGGGCAGCCGCCGCAGCCGCCCCCGCAGGAGCCGCAGGAGCCGCCGCAGATATGTTTGCCGGCCTTTCTGTCCAGGATCAATCGTCGGACGATCAGGCAAACGATGAGCAGAAGGACGAATCCGACGATCAGGGACGCCAGATTTGATTGCAGCCAGGTTAACATAACGCATCAGCTCCTTTCCGGTTTTGAGGGCGGCGGGGACAGCTGCGCTGTCCTTACACGCGCACCTTCTGGGTCAGCTTGGTGGATTCCTTGTAGGGCTTGAAGAGCTGCCAGCACAGCAGGGCCAGCAGGATCAGCGCCACGATCAGCCCAAAGACATTCACGCCGCCGACAAAAATCTTACCGACCTGATAGACGATCAGAGAAACGACGTAGGCAAAGACACACATATAGCCGATGGCGAACAGCGTCCACTTGGGGTTGTTCATTTCCCGCTTGATGGCACCCATGGCCGCGAAGCAGGGGGCGCAGAGCAGGTTGAAGATCATGAAGGCGAAGGCCGCCAGCTTGCCGTGGCCGTCGGAATTGCGGTTAAAGTCACCCGCCACGTTGTCCCAGATCTGGTCGCCGTTCTCCTCCAGCTCCTCCTCGCCGTCCTGGTCGTCGTAGTTGTACAGCACGCCGAAGGTGCCGACCACGTTCTCCTTGGCGATAAGACCGGTGACAGTGGCAACGGTGGGCTTCCATGAGCCAAAGCCCTGGGGCTTGAAGATCACGGACACAGGCTGAGCCACACGGGCCAGGATGGAGTCGTCGGAGGGGTTGACCTCGTCCGGCTCGATGCCCATGCGATCCGCAACCTGCTGGACGTAGGCTTCGTCCACAACGCTCTCGTCCTCATAGAGCTCCTCCACCATGCCGAACTTGCCGTTGACGGAGCCGAAGCCCTGGAGGAACCAGAGCACGATGGTGGACAGGACGATGATAGTGCCGGCCTTCTTGATGAACGACCAGCCCCGCTCCCACATGGCCCGCAGCACGTTGCCCACGGTGGGGGCATGGTAGGCGGGCAGCTCCATCACAAAGGGGGCCGGGTCGCCCGCGAAGAGCTTGGTCTTTTTCAGCATAATGCCGGAGATCACGATGGCGGCCACGCCGATGAAATAAGCAGAGGTAGCGATCCAGGAGGAACCGCCGAAGAGCGCACCGGCTATCAGGCCGATGATGGGCATTTTCGCTCCGCAGGGCATGAAGCAGGTGGTCATGATGGTCATACGGCGATCCCGCTCATTCTCGATGGTACGGGAGGCCATAACGCCGGGGATGCCGCAGCCGGTGCCCACCAGCATGGGGATGAAGCTCTTGCCGGACAGGCCGAAGCGGCGGAAGATCCGGTCCATGATGAAGGCGATACGGGCCATGTAGCCGCAGTCCTCCAGGATGGCCAGCAGCAGGAAGAGCACCAGCATCTGGGGCACAAAGCCCAGAACAGCACCCACGCCGGCAACGATACCGTCGGAGACCAGGCCCACCAGCCAGGGCGCAGCGCCCCAGCCCTCCAGCAGAGAGCGGGAACCGGCGATAATCCATTCTTCGCCGAAGACGTCGTTGGTCCAGTCGGTGAGGAAGGTACCGATGCCTATGCCGCCGTCGGCGATGGACTTGCCCATTGCCAGGGCGTAGACCAGGAACATCACCAGGGCGAAGATGGGCAGGGCCAGCCAGCGGTTGGTGACGATCTTATCAATTTTATCGGAAACGGTCAGCTTTCCGGCAGAATGCTTTCTGTAGCAGGACTTAATGATGTTTCCGATCCAGATATAGCGCTCATTGGTGATAATGGACTCGGCGTCGTCGTCCAGTTCCTTTTCCACCTCGACGATATGCTGCTCCACGTCCCGCTTCACAGCATCCCTCAGCTTCAGCTGCTCCAAGGCCTTACTGTCGCGCTCAAAGAGCTTGACGGCATACCAGCGCTGCTGGGCCTCGGGCAGCTGGGAAACAGCGTGCTCCTCGATGTGGGCCAGAACGTGCTCCACAGGGCCGGAGAAGCTGTGCGCGGGGACGCTCGCTCCGCCATTGGCAGCCTTGATGGCGGCCTCGGCAGCCTCCTGGATGCCGGTACCCTTCAAGGCAGAGATCTCCACGATTTTGCAGCCAAGCTGCTTGCTGAGCTGCTGGGTGTCGATCTTGTCCCCGTTCTTTTTGACCACGTCCATCATGTTAATGGCGATGACGACGGGGATTCCCAGCTCTGTCAGCTGCGTGGTGAGGTACAGGTTGCGCTCCAGATTGGAACCGTCCACGATGTTCAGGATGACGTCAGGCCGTTCGCCGATCAGGTAGTTCCGGGCCACGACCTCCTCCAGGGTGTAGGGGGAGAGGGAATAGATGCCCGGCAGATCCGTGATAATCACGTCCGGGTGCTTTTTCAGCTTGCCCTCCTTCTTCTCCACCGTGACGCCCGGCCAATTGCCCACAAATTGGGTCGAACCGGTCAGCGCGTTGAACAGGGTTGTCTTGCCGCTGTTCGGGTTGCCCGCAAGCGCAATGCGAATACTCATAAAGTTCTTCCTTTCTTTCACGCCAATGGTTAGCGCGTTCTAACCATTGGGCAAATTTTTATCTGACCTCGATCATTTCGGCGTCCGCCTTCCGCAGGCTCAATTCATAGCCGCGAACAGTCAGCTCCACAGGGTCGCCCAGGGGCGCTACCTTTCGAACGTAGATCTCCACGTTTTTGGTGATGCCCATGTCCATGATCCGACGCTTCACAGCCCCCTCCCCGTGGATCTTCACCACGGTGACGGTTTCCCCGATCTTTGCGTCTCGTAACGTTTTCATCGCTGCATTCCCGGAATACATCCTTTTTCCCTCCATTCACATTGAATTAGCCTTCGCTAATCGTTCAGCTTGAAAAACGGTTAGCTTTTCCTAACCAGCCCCATTATAGTTAGCAATTGCTTATTTGTCAAGAGGGTTTTGCAGAAAATTTTTTCCGCGCCCCGGGAGCGCTTTTTCCACGCAAAAAGAGGAAAAATTAGCACTTGACAATCCGTCCGGCCCGTGCTATAGTCTAAAAGCAGTTAGCTTGTGCTAACCATTTGAAAAGCAAGGGGATGCAGGGGCAGAAGCCCGAACAGCGCTCCCCCGGCAGGGGGAAGCCGGGCGCTGCCCGACTGCGCTCTCCGGGATCGGATTTGTATCTGAAAACAATATTTGATAAAGGTGGGCTGTCTTATGGCGCTGCAGGAATCCGGTGAAATGTACCTGGAAACCATTTTTCTACTCTCCAAGGCGAACGGTTCCGTCCGTGCGATCGACGTTGCGAATTATATGGGGCTCTCCCAGGCCAGCGTGAGCCGGGCGGTGCATCTGCTCCGGGACGACGGCTATCTGGAGCTGGGCCCAAGCCGCCGCCTGCTGCTGACCAAAAGCGGCATGAGCGCGGCAAAGAAGGTCTACGACCGTCATGTGATCCTCTCCGCGTTTTTGAAGGAGATCGGCGTCTCCGATCCCGTTGCCTCGGACGACGCCTGCAAGCTGGAGCACTACATGAGCGACGAGACCTTCCGCGCCATCCGCCGTCACCTGAGAACGATCCGTTCCTGAAGCCGCTCCGGCGGGCGCTGCGCAGACGCAGGCGGCCCGCCGGAGCTTTTTGCAACCGGGAAGAGGCGTCATGGGCTCTGTGCCTTTGCATGATCGTCACGCTGTTTTCCGGGCTGGGCACTGCGTCGGCATCCGAGGCTGTGCTGATGGACGGCAGCTACGAGGGCACCGGCCAGGGCAGAAACGGGGACATCGTGCTCCGCGTAAGCCTGCAGGATCAGGCAATCACAGACATTGAAGTGGTATCGCAAAATGAGACGCCCCGGTTCTGGGAGAAGGCCGTCGCCCTGCTTTCCCGGATCATCGCGGCCAATTCTCCCGAGGTGGACGCCATCAGCGGCGCCACAAAAAGCTCTGAGGGCATCAAGGCCGCAGTGCGGGACGCGCTGGCGAAGGCGGACGGCTCCATTCCGGGCTCCGGCACGGCGGAGGATCCCTTCGTGATCTCCACCCCGGCCCAGCGCCGGGCGAAACCGAAACGGGCAGCGACCTTTTGGTCGCTGCCCGTTTGTTGCGTTTGGGGCTTTCCTCACCGCGGGAAGATTCTGTCCTTGCCGCGGTGAGGATCCGGTTTATTCGTTTGACTGGGTGTAGGCCTTGCAGAGGAAGGTGATGATCTGCGCGCGGGTGCATTCGTCTGCCACGCCGAAGCTTCCGTCACCCAGGCCTGCGGTGACTCCATTCTCCACCGCCCAGAGAACTGCGGTGTAGAAGTAATCCTCGGGCTTCACGTCGGAGAAGGGATTCTCCTCCGTCTCGGGCTCCGGAGAACCCTTCGCTCTCCACAGGAAGGTCATGGCCTGGCTGCGCGTACAGACGCAGTACGGGCCGAACAGGCCGTCGCCCATACCGGCGGTGACGCCGCTTTCGGCGGCCCAGAGGACTGCCTTGAAGAAGTAATCCTCGGGCTTCACATCGGAGAAGGGATTCTCCGTGGAGTTGGGCTCCGGAGAACCGTTGGCTCTCCACAGGAAGGTCACGATCTGGCAGCGGGCGCAGGTCTCATCGGGGCCGTAGTGGCTCTCATCCACGCCGGCGGTGACGCCGTTGTCCAGCGCCCACATGACGGGATCGAAGAAGTAGTCCTCATCCTTCACGTCCTTGAAGGGGTTGGGCAGTCTGGGCACGTCCTCCGTCCGGGTCTCGTTGCAGCGGGTGCAGGTGAAGGTCTTCACGCCGGGATACTGATGGCAGGGCTCGGTGGTCACTGCGCCCTCGTCCCAGGCATGGCCCAGGGCAGGGATCTCGTTGTAGGTCGTGTAATCGCAGCGGGAGCAGTTCTCATAGGCGTCCCAGCCGATCTCGGTGCAGGAGGGCGTCTTGGCCTCGTGGTCGATCAGGTCGTGTCCCAGGGCGGGCAGCTCCGTGTAGTTGCTGTAGTCGCAGCGGGTACAGGTGTCGTAGGCCTCCCAGCCGATCTCCGTGCAGCTGGGCTTTCGTGCCTCGTGGTAGACCAGATCATGGCCCAGGGCAGGGATCTCGTTGTAGGTCGTGTAATCGCAGCGGGAGCAGGTGTCATAGGCTTCCCAGCCCACCTCGGTACAGCTGGGCTGCCGGGGTGCGTGGTAGATCAGATCGTGGCCCAGCGCCGGGATCTCGTTGTAGGTGCTGTAGTCGCAGCGGGTACAGGTCTCGTAGGCGTCCCAGCCCACCTCGGTACAGGTGGGGGCCTGGGCCTCGTGGTTCACCTTGTCGTGACCCAGGGCCGGGATCTCGTTGTAGGTCGTGTAGTCGCAGCGGGTGCAGGTCTCGTAGGCGTCCCAGCCGATCTCTGTACAGGTGGGGGCCTGGGCCGCATGGTTCACCTTGTCGTGACCCAGGGCCGGGATCTCGTTGTAGGTCGTGTAGTCGCAGCGGGTGCAGGTCTCGTAGGCGTCCCAGCCCACCTCGGTACAAGTGGGGGCCTGGGCCGGATGGTTCACCTTGTCGTGACCCAGGGACGGGATCTCATTGTAGGTGCTGTAGTCGCAGCGGGTGCAGGTCTCGTAGGCCTCCCAGCCCACCTCGGTACAGGTGGGGGCCTGGGCCTCGTGGTTCACCTTGTCGTGCCCCAGGGCCGGTACATTCGTAACGGTCTTCGTCTGGGCGGCGAAGGCCCGGTTTGCAAAGACAGCAGTGTAGGTGGTCTTGCCCATTTCGGTGCAGGTGGGCTGCTGGGAAATGCTGGCGCCGGTGCTTACAGTCTCGGTTTCCGTATGGGTCGCATCCAGGCTGCAGCAGCGCGTCGCGGTGACCGTGCTGTAATCGTCGCTCCACTGATAGCTCGGCTTCTCCCACGCGACTTCCGGATGGGCGATCTGAATGCCGCCGTCCCAGATCGCTTCGTTGCCGGCGCTGTCTCTGACGTAGAGTGCATAATTCCCCAGCGCCAGATCCTGGAAGGTATAGGCCGTATTGCCGAGGGCAACGAAGTCCGTTCCCTGGGGCGCGGTGCCTTCCGGAACCAGGGCAACGCTGTAGATCGCCCGGTACACGTTGCTTGCCGGTGAGCTGACGCTGTCATCGAAGGCGCCGCCCGAGATCGCGGTGGGATCTACGGTAACGCTTCCCTTTTGCTCATTGTTCGCGCAGCTGAAGCTCTGGGCGACCAGATCCTCACGCAGCGTCAGCGGGACTGTGATCTCCACGATCTTTGTCACCGTATTACCCGCGCTGTCTGTCAGACTGACTGTGTATTCGCCGCTGCAGTCCACGGAGAAAGCGCCGGAGTACAGGGTCCCGCTCACCGGGATCCCATAGCCGTTCACGGTCAGCGTCTGCAGGCCGGCGTCGTCCGAGGCGGTGATGCCGATGCTGCCCGTTCCTGCGGTCACCGAGAGGATCGGGTCCTGATCCTGCGGCGTAGACAGGTCCAGGTTCTTGATCTTGGCGACGGCTCTTGCCCAGGAACCGTCTTCCCGATCCACGCGGACCATATAGACGCCGTTCCAGTTGGCCTTCCAGCGTTCGCCGCCTGCATCCTTTTCCAGGGCAGCGTCGGACATGACGCCGTCATAGAAGAGGTAGGCGCTGCTTGCTTCATCCTCTCCCGGCGCGTAAACGGACTGCAGCCAGGGCGCCGTGGTGATGATGCCGGAGCCGGTGTTCACCACCGCGCCGTTCTGATCCACAAAGCTGAGGTCGCCGCGTTTCAGACCCGGCGCATCGGAAATCGCGCCTGCGGAAAGCACGTCGTTGAACCAGCTGACACGGAAGCTGCCGCCGGAGTTGTTGCCCGCGCCGTCAAAGACACGGACGTTATAGTCTCCGTTCTTCGTGAAGGTGAAATCGAAGTACCACAGGCCCTCGTCCAGCTTGACCAGCTTGGGCGTGGTTTCCTCCGTCAGCTCCCGGTTATTGAAGCGGACGCTCTTCAGCCCGGAGGCGTCGATCAGATAGCAGGTCATGGGGACGCTGCTGCCCGGGAGCAGGGACGCGGTATCCGGGAAGCTCCGGCTCCAGAGGATCACCGGGGCGTCCGGATCGGTTTCCGGGACGGTGTTGGTCTTATAGGTGGCGACGTAGCGGTCGATCATCGTGCCCTTCGAGGCCCGGATCGTGACCTTGTGGCGCTGACCCTCCGGGTTATCGAAGACGATCACAGCGGGCTTGGTGGTGGCAGGATTCGTGGCAGGCTCGGTGTAGCTTACCGGGAAATACTGCTCCTCGCCGAAGACGGAGGACTTGACCCAGATCTCGCCCACGTAGTAGATCGTCATGGTATCGGCTACGGTCTCGAAGCTCAGGTAAGCGCCGTCCTGGTTCGCTACGGACAGATCGCAGTTCATGGGAAGCTCGCCCACGCGTCCGCAGGTCCAGCCTGCCGTATCGCCCCAGGTCGTAAAGCGCCAGCCGGGATTGGACGCCATGGAGGCGTTCACATCCGTGGGAGTCCCGTCCGCATTGAAGAAGGTGAAGGAGGCGTCGTCCTTGTAGATGTTGACGCCGTCCGCCATGGCGCCGATGGTATAGGCGATGGCCGCGATGGAGTTGGTGGACTGGTCTTTGATCTGCAGGATGCCGGTGGGCTTCTGTCCGGCCTCCAGCAGAGCCTGGGCCTTGGCGTTGGGGGCCGCCACGATGACCTGACGGTCCGCATCGTAGTAGCAGACGCCCATCCGAGGCTCCCAGCCTTCGGTGCCGTCCGAGATCTCGCTGAGGACCAGGTCCGGCTTCGCGCTGGTGGAGAGGAAGCTGACGGGCAGCGTCAGCGTCGTGCCAAGGGCCGTGGTGATCCGGGCGGGAACGTCAAAGGTGGTCTGATGCTTGAAGGTCTGCTCCACACGGTTGTTCGCCGGATTGTACTCGTGATGATCCGAGGTGTAGACGCCGTAGTGGAGGTTCGCCAGTTCCAGGTCGTCATCGGAGTACACCTCGACCCGCAGATGCAGGCCGCTGAAGTTCCCCTCGTTGACGAAGCAGGATACAGGCACGCAGAGCAGGCCGCCCTTTCCGGGCGTATTACCGGCGACAGTCCGGTAGAAATTGGGGCCAAGGTCGGAATTGCCGTTCGCGTCGATCATCTGATAGATGCCGCTCTGCGCCGGGGTTTCCGTTCCCTTCGTGAACGGCAGGGAAGTGACCAGCTCGCTGCCGGTGATGTCGATGGGCCGGTAGATATCGTTGCCAAAATCGTCCTTTTCGCCGGTGGCATAGCTGAATTGCAGGAAGACGTTGTCTGCGGCCTTGTTTCCGTTGTTGCCCACGGTAAGAGAGAGGTCGAATTCCGCCACGTTCTCCCCGTCGTCGTTCTTCTTGACCCGGAGGAAGTTCATGTCAAAGTCGCTGATGCTGAGCTCGGGCTGCTTTTCCACGGTCAGCAGATCGTCGATGACCTCGCAGAAGGCATTCGACTGGAAGTAGCTTGCATCCTCGGACAGCTCCAGCGAGAACACGGTGCCTTCGGGCAGGTTTCGGTTCAGAGGCAGTGCGTAGAAGGTCAAAACGGTCTTGGCGCCGGATGCGATGGGGGTCGTCAGCTCCCAGGCCGCCAGCTCCTGGCTTTCGCTGTTGTCGGGGAAGTTGGCCATCAGACGGGCGGTGATGGGGTTCGCCTCGGAGGCGCGGACCGCCACCGTGCCGGTATTCGTGAATTCCACCTGGCCGATCAGTCGCTTGCCTGTGGTGAAGTCGTACTCGGAGAGGCCGAGCCGCGCTTCGCCCAGGGCCTGATCGCCGGCGCCGAAGGCGATGGCGTAGAAGGCGACCTTTGTGCTGCTGCCGCCATCTGTGCTGCTGACGGGAACGACTGTGGTATAGTCCTCCTTGCCCTCCCGGACGAAGGTCTTCTCCTGCAGGGCCGTCAGAGCGCCCTGGGTCAGGATCATGAGCTGCTGCTTCGTGCCGCTTTCGCCCGTTACGGTACGGGTGGACATCTGCAGATTGGAGAAGATCAGCCGGTTCATGGAGCCTGTGTAGCCGCTCCCCGTGGTCAGCTTTCCGAGGTATGCCTTTTCTGCATCCTCTCCGGACATACCGTAGGTAACACGGTCCTCATAGACCTGCAGGTCGCGCATGGCAAGGATCACAGGCGTGCCCCAGGTGTTCAGGTTCGTATCCCACCAGGCGACGAAGATCGCGTTGGAGAGGCTGTCGGCCACGGGCGCGGTGTAGACAACGGCCAGGTTGTCGCCGTCGGAGCCGATGCAAACGTCAGTGCCGGTGGTCTCCGAGAAAATGGGGGTCAGCGTAACCGCGCCGCTGCCGGAGAGCACCGTCTCCAGATCGGCCTGCCGGAGCATCCAGGTGTTTCCGCCCATCTCAAAGAGGGCCAGCGTCTCCGCTTCGCTGTCGAGCCTTGCGGTGAGGAAGCGCAGGTTTGCGAAATAGGGATCCGCCTGGGCGGTCCGGATGGCGTTGTTCTCATAGATACCGTCCTTCAGAACGGCGGCGCTCAGATTATCCTCGGTGCAGCCCTCAAAGTCGATGACGGTCTGCAGGAGCTTGGCGGCGCCGAAGCCGCTCCCGTCCAGGCTTCGCAGATAGAGTCTGCGGATGACGCCGCGCTCTGTCTGCTCGGTGATCTCGTCCAGGTGGTTCACACCGACCGTGACAAAGCCGTCGTCGCTGTCGTTGAAGTAGGCGGTCTGGGCGGTGGAGTAGAGCACCAGGGTCCGTCCGCCCACTGCATAGGCCTTCAGATTTTCCACGGACTCGCCGGGGATCTCAGCTTCCATGCCGTTCGCAGTACGCAGGACCGAGCCGCTGCCGTGGAGATCGTTCAGCGCGGAAAGGGCGGCCCAGGTATAGACTGCGGCGGCCTCGGTTCCGTCGGAGGCCTCCAGGGCGTCCAGATTTTCCTCCGTCAGGTTCGGATTCTTCGCCAGGATCCAGGCCTTGAGCAGAGCGTTGTTGTCTGCGCCGGAGCCCTCCGCCGCGGCCCAGAGGTCCTGGCTGCCCGCAGCAGCGGTGAGCCAGCGGAAGTCCTCGGAGCTGTCCATGGAAACGGGCGTTGTGAGTTCCGCGCCCGGCTGCAGGGAGATCGTCCGGGTCTTGACAACGAAGCTCTCGCCGTTCGCGTCCCCATAGCTGACCCAGGTGACGCGAATGCTCTCGTCTCCGGCTGCCGCGCTGTAATCCAGATCGGTCAGGCCGTCGTTGTCCAGGAGCAGATAAGGCGTATCGCAGCTTTCATCCAGCGGATGGACCAGACCGGCAGTCTCGGTGAAGTTGCCGGTCATCACCAGGCGGCTCAGCACGAGCTGCGGCTGCTGGCCGGGGCCGGGCATGATCGGATAGATCAGATAGTTTTCGTTTCCGACCTGCACGAGCTTGTAGTCGTAGCCTACGGTCAGGCCGTCCACCAGCTTCCGGGCGTCGCCGGAGGTGTTGTATTGGGAGAGCTGGAAATCGCCGGTGCCCGTGGGGTTGGACGCACGGGTCTCCTCGCCGGGCTTGTGGATCGCCAGCGTGCCGGAAACGTCCGTCGGCGCGGAGACGTGGACCAGACTCTGGGCCTTTGCTCTGGCCCGCAGGCCTGTGTTGCCCGAGATACCGCCGTCGTTTCCGTTGATCGGGGTCTCAAAGCGGTCGAGCTTTGCGCCCTTGTTGGCCGTGATGTCTACGGTGTGGGTGCTGCCCTTGTTTTGGAATTTCAGCTTGGCGGGAGATTTCTTATAGGTCGTCTCCGAAGCGAGATCGCTTGACGAGATCTTGACGGTGCCGGAGAAGTAGACCCAGATCTCATCCTCCTCCGTGGAGAAGCGGAGCTTTGCGCCGTCGGCGTTTGCTACCGCCAGATCGGCATTCATGGGGATCTCGCCCTTGAACTTGCCGCCGGACCAGCGATGGGCCCGGATGTTTTCCGAGAAGGACCAGCTCTGACCGGCCGCAGGCTTGTCGGAGGTATCGGTGAGGCTGCCGTTTGCGTTGAAGAAGGAGCAGTCGCCGTTGTCCTTGAAGAAGTTGAAGCCTGTGGGGGGCTGGGGCTCGTCCGGCAGCGATTTGCCGTCTGCGGCGGTGTAGGTGGTCTTTTCCCAGAGCGTGAAGTTTCCGTCCACCGCGGTGGCGGAGATGTCCCAGTTGAAGTAGCCGCCGGTCCCGTGCTGCGCGCCCTCGACGCCGATGGCGATGCAGTCCATGGAGTAGTTGAAGAACAGGATGGTGAGATGGAAGCCGGCTGCCAGCGTCCACTCGAAGCCGGAGATATAGAAGCCCTCGTAGCTTTCGGTCTCCTCCAGGTAACCGCCCATGGTCATGGAGATGGACACGCTGGTTCGGATGAAGATCTCAAACTTCAGCACGTCGATGCCGATGCCTGCGCCGACCTCCAGGCTCAGACCCGGAGTGATCGTCAGGCCGTCGAAGACGGTCTTGCTGGTGGCGCCGATGACGGGCTTGAGGTTGGAGGCTGTGACCGTCTGATTCTTCTTCGGGGTCAGGCGGACGTAGACGATCTTGTCATAGGCCTCGTAGAGGACCTCCTTCGTGCCGCCGTCGCCGGTGAGCATACCGGAGGCCAGCGCCTTGCCGGTGCATGCCTTGTTGTCGAAGACCTCCATGTAGACCTTGCCCTGCAGATCCAGGTGGAAGCCCCGGGCGGTATTGGCGCCCATCGGCTTCCCGGCTTCCGGATCGACGGGCTTATCCCGCATATCCAGGGCGAAGACCAGCTTCTGGCCCTGGCTCAGGCCCTCCAGGCTGCCCTGCTCGAAGCTCGTGATCGCCGCGCCTTCCTTGGCGTTACGTAGGACGGAGAGGCTGACCTTGAGCTCCACCTCGACGCCGATCTTCAGATAGACGTAGATCAGCGGGCAGAAGGAGAAGCGGTGCTGGATCGTGAATTCGAAGCCCAGCGTACCGGCCAGGCCCGCGTTCTTGAAGTAGTGGCAGTTGTCGATGGGGTTGTACTCGAACATGATCGAGATCTGGATCTTGAAGGTGACCTGTACCTTCTGGGAGGTGGTGTTGCCGTTTTTGGCGTTGTTCAGGCCCTCGTCTTCAAAGAAACCGTCGAAGAACTTTTTCATGGAGCCCTTCTTCGGGCTGGTCAGAGCCTTGCAGAACTCCTTGAGCGTGGCCATGCCGCCGTTGGCGTCCTTGAAGCTCTCCTTCGCCTTTTCGCTCCTGGTCGGTTCCTCACCCGCTCTTTCGTTAACGGTGTTCTTAAAGATCAGCTTTTCGTCTTCCTTGTCGTCAGACCAGTCTTTCTTGTAGTAAAGCTCAACCGTGCGCTTTGTGGTGGTCTTGCCGTCCTTGTCCGTCGTCTCTGTGATGGTAACGACCTGCTTTGCGCCGGCTGCGTCCGGTTCGGCTGGAATGGTGGTGGTCGACTTGGTTTTGACGCCGTTTTCTTCCTTGACGTTTTCCTTGATGGTATTGCCGTCGCCGTCTTTTTTGATGGTAGTCTTGCTGCCGTCAGATTCGTTTTGGGACTTCTCACTGCCGGAGTAGTTGGTGTCCTCGTACTGATAGACGGGGATGCCGATGGCGAAGCCGACCTCGTAGCCGTCCATGACGATGGTGACATAGTCGCCCAGCTCCAACTCCAGAGAGGGCAGCTCCGTGCCCAGATCGGGAGCAAACTCCGTGGCCCCGACGTCGCTGCCCGGGCCGGTACCGCTGGTTCCACCGCCGTCGCCGCCGCTCTGCATATTCAGCAGCTTCTCAGTACTGGGCGTGGAGGACACGTTGCCTACGGCAATGGTTTCGGGCTTGACGTCGTCGGGAGAGTTGATCCCCGGTTCGGCCCTGGTGCTCCGGGTGGGCTTGACCTGCTCCTGTACGCCGATGGCAAAGGTGGTACGGCCGGAGAAGGAACCCAGGTTGGCGTTGACCTTGTTTCTGCCCGCTTCGGTATAGGTATAGCTGCCGTCGTCCTTCATCTCAGGCGTCTCACCCGCGATGGCGACGGAGCCGCCGGTGATGTTGTTGTTGTCCACGATGGGGGTGGGGTTGTCGAACGGCACCAGCAGGCGGCCGGTGTATTCGGGCTCCCAGGTAAAGTAGGAAACGGTGTCGGAGTCGATGACCTTGGTCTTGTCATCATTCAGCGTGTTGACCGTTTCGGAATAGTAGCCCTTTTCGCCCACGTCGCCGCCCAGAGGAATGTCGACATAGGTCATCGTCGTGGCGGCTGCGCCATACATCGGATGGTTATCGGTATGATCCGACAGAATGTAGCGATAGCTCCGCTGCTCGTCCGTAAGCTCCGCGGCGGCGCCGGGGTCGGTGATCGCGGAGAGGAAGGCCGGCAGAAGCTGGGCCTTTCCGTTGGGATCCGCGCCCACGGGGATCGAAAATGCCCGGGGCCGCATGGTCAGCCAGACCCGGAAATAATACTGGTGGACGACCCCGTCCTTGTCCTTGTAGGCCTTGAAGAGCGTGTCGGGATAGTCGCCCTGCACCAGGGCTATGAACTCGTCGTCTTCGCCGATCCCTCCGACTCCGTCTGTGTCATAGTAGACCATCACGTGATCGATGTAGACCTCCATGGGGCTGACTGCATCCAGATACTCGGAGTCGTAGAAGAAGAACGTCATCGTATTCTGGGTCAGATCCGCCTGCGTAATGGGGATCGTATCATTGCCCGCGTAGGCGCGGCCGTTGTACAGGATCACGTCCTCGGGGTCCTGCTGGAAGTTGACGGCCTGGAGGTTCTTCAGGTTTGCCAGGGAATAAACGCCGTTTTGGCTTGTGAAGCTGGCGGCTGTCGGCGTTATGCCTGCATTGTCGTCAAAATAATCGGTCAGTCCGTTTGCAGAGATCGGCTGGAGAACGCCGTCGGCGTTTTTACGGAGCGAAGCGGTGTAGATCACGGGATTCCGCTCCATGAAATCGGACCACACCGCGTCATACTTCGTCGTATCGATGGTGCCGTCTGCCTCTTTCCGGGGCGTAGAGGGGTTGATATCCACTTTGAGGGTCTGCGTCCGCTCCAGAATGATATTGAGCTGGTAGGTATCGGTCAGCGCGCTCTGCTGCATCCCGTCCCAGAACATCTCAATGTACCATATTCTGCTGTCATCGGCGTTTCTGGTCACGACGCCGACCTTGGTCCCGGACTGATTGGTCATAAACAGGCCGTTGTCCGGAATGGTATAGCCGACGATGTTCGAGGCGTCAATGCAGAGCTTGGAGCCCACGTAGAGGTTGCCGGTCCCGGAGACGCCGCCGGTGCCTTCCACGATGGAGATTTTCGGCATGATGCTGAGATACAGGTCATTGCCCGTAATTGCCGTATAGGCGCCGGCCTCGTTGTCATCGTTGGCGGTATAGGCAACGACCTTGATCCCGTTGCCCGTATCGTAGCTGTTGGGGGAATAGTGGGTCGTCTCGAACTCCCGACGGCGGAGGCTCCAGGTCAGCACGTCCACCTCGGTCCGGGTCCCGTTGCCGCAGGTCTCATCCCAGTCGCCGCTGTCGGTCCACTGCTTACACATTCTGAAGTTCGTCTCAAAGGTCGCGGTCTTGCCCCATGGCAGCTCGATTTCCTTTATGAACTCCCTTCCTCCCCAGGCGTCGTTTCCCCGATCCGAGCCGTAGTCTGACGATGGCCAGTACGATTCGTCGGGCGTCAACGCACGACTGCTGAACCAATAGTAATAATGATCGTTTGTCCCTTTGATCTCGTAATCTGCCGACTGATGATCATACGAATTGCCGCTTGTGGCGTAAAACTCCACGACCGGCCGCAGATACCTGTTCGTATTTCCAATGCCGAGTTTCTTCGTGCCGACCTGGTTCAGCCGCGTGGCAAAGACCATAGCGTCAAACAGGGTGCCGGCTTTTTCGATGCTGAGGATCGCTTGACTGTTATAGTTCGCGGAGATCCTGCAATAGTTGTTGAAGGATTCCTGGGAGCCGCCGGTCGTCGTATAGCTCCAGTTGCCCATCGTTTTATTGACGCTGATGTCGCCGCCGTTATTGTTGGTGGCCTGACCGACCATGACAGCCTTCAATTTGCTGGAGTAGCTTACGGTATCCTTGGCGTCGTCGGTATAGTTGCCGCCGAGCACGATCTCCCAATCCTGCCAGTATTTGCTGCTCTCGCCGTCATAGTTCTGGATGTTGTCCCGGTTGAAGGCAAAATGGGGATAGACCGTATGCTGACGGGTCTGCTCCGGGATCTCCACCGTGGCGTAGAGCGTTTCCCCCTCCGGCAGACTGGAGTGGCCGGTGACCGCAGCATCCTCCGAACGGCCGATCAGAGCGTCGCTGCCCTGCCCGACCCGAGCGGACACGTCCTCGCCGTCGCCGCCGGCCAGCAGAGAAGCAAGGTTCTGGCCGGAGCCGTCGGGCTTCTTTTCGGGCGACTCACCGACGATCGTCACGGTGATGCGTTCCGTAGACAGCTTGCAGAGCTCCTCCGTGCCGCCGCCCCGGAGCTCGGTCAGGACCAGCTCAAAGGTCTTTTCCGAATCGTCATCCGTGGCGATCAGTTCGATGGGGATCTCGATCTCGTCGATGGAACCGGCGAACGCCAGGTCGCCTTCCTTCTTTGCGTAGTCCACGCCGGCAATGGCGGTGCCATCCACGGTGGAATAATGGACCGTGACGTTGTAGCTCTTGCCGCCGGTACGGACGACCTTGACGCGGGCGGTGTTGTCGGCGCGGGAGACAGAGACCTGCTCCGCGGCGAAGCCGAGCTCGGAGGGCTCGCCCTTGTCATTATCGGAGACCATGAGCGTCAGGGTGTTGCACATATCGCTGAGCTGGCCGCCTTCGCAGGCCGCGATGGTGAGCAGGCCCAGCTCCGGCAGCTCTGCGAGCTCGTCGTCCCGGGCTGTGATGCGGATGTACTTCACGGTTTCGCCGTCGGCAAAGGTGAGGTCAAACCGGTAGACGGCGTAGTCCTCGTCGAAGACCAGCTCGGTGTAGCCGGTCTCCTCCTCGACCTCCAGATCCTCGGGAAGTGCGGGGGGCCCGGGGATGGGCTCAAAGGCTTCTCCCATGATGGATTCCGTGCAGGTCAGCACGCCGCCGTTCCCAAGGATGCAGCGGAAGTCCAGCCCGCTCCAGGTCCCGGTCTCATAGTTCCAGAGATCGCCCCAGCTCAGCGCCAGCTCCGCCTCGTTCGCGTCGCGAATGTCCTGCCAGGAGCCGTACTGCTTCACCTGCCAGCGGTAGCTTTCGGCAGGCTCGGAGATCGTCAGCTTCAGCTCGTCCTCGCTCTTCACGTCCTCCGGGACCTCCGGGACGACGATCGTGGCACTTGCGGCGGTCATTTGCCGCTCCGCCATGGGGACGCCCAGCTCCTGATAGACTGCGAGAGGGTTCGGATTCTCGTATTCGATCCGAAGGTCCTGCTTGCCGGACGCGGCGTAGTCGTAAACCGAGCCTTCGCCGTCCGCCTGGGTGGTAACTGCAGGGGCGTAGGTGATCTTTGCGGTGACTCTGCCCACGGTGCCGCCCAGGCGGTATACCGGGATCAGAATGGTCTGCGGGATCTCTTCCCCGTCCTTCGTCTTTGAGCCGGGCTCGCCGACGTCGGCCTGGTGGGTCCCGAAGGCAAAGGTGCCGTAGGGATAGACTTCATTCCAGTCCTCCTCCACGGGGATCTCCCCTGTGGGGGTGACCAGGCTGCTGGGCTGCTCGCCCTGAGAAAGCTGCCGGGATTCCTCCGCCAGGATCTGCACGGGCAGCAGGGTGCCGACCATGCAGAGAGTCAGCACCAGGGCGATCAGACGCTTGATTGAGTTTTTCATAGCCGGTTTCCTCCGTTTTCGCGGCGTTCCGCGTCATGGGGAACGTCGGTTTGTTCGCGGGTTCGGTTCTTGCGGATGCAGAGCAGGGTGATGAGCACCCCCAGCAGGAAGGCCAGCACCACTGCCGCGATGATCCCGCCGGTTTGCGCTTCCAGCAGGAAGGAGCCCATGGCGGCCTCGTTTCCGCCGCTCTGGGCGGCAATCGGTGTGGACGCAACGCTCAGGGTCAGCACCACCAGCAGAACGCACAGGCTCAGACTGCACAAGGCCAGCCGCCTTCGTTCCCGCTTCCGTTTCAGCTGATCCCGGCGGCTCAACACCTGCTTCAGGGATTCCGATGCGGTGTATTTCATAGCGATCCGCCTCCTTACACCGATTAGTACCGGCTGGACTGGAAATTAGTCACTGAATTTTTGAAAAAATAAAAAAACCTGCCGCCCCGAGGGGCAGCAGGTCGATCGTCGGTTTATCGCCGCATCCGCCTGTAGGGCGGGTAGATGGCCACGGCGGCCACCAGGGGCAGGCAGAAGCCCACGTAGGAGGAGGCTCCCGGCTGGGAGACCAGCAGGTTGTACAGGCCGTGGAAGGTCATGGACACGGAGACCGCTCCCACGAAGCCCGCCAGCGACAGCACCTGCAGGCGACGGGCCGCGATGATCCCCAGGCTCAGGGCCGCCACGCTGACGATGTGCATCACGCCCACCGCCAGCCCCCGGATCAGCACGAAGGAGAGGCCGATCTCCCCGGAGCCCAGCAGGGTGCAGCAGTTTTCAAAGGTGGCAAAGCCGGTGCCCAGGGCCACCGCCAGCAGCAGAAGGGCTTCGTCCTCAGGCTCCGACAGCAGCAGCAGGATCAGCAGGGGGATCAGCTTGATCAGCTCCTCCACCACCGGGGAGAGGAAGATCCGCACCTCCGTTGCCTCCCAGCCGACCAGCAGCCGGAGGAAGCCGGTCACGTAGGCCGACAGCAGGCAGGCCGCCATGCCGGAGACAAAGGCCAGCACATAGCGCCGGGCCTGATCCCGCACAAAGAGCATGGACAGCAGCAGGGGCGCGGCGATGCAGAGGAGAATATTTTCCGCGTAGATCACGGCGCCGCCTCCTCTCTTCGCAGGGCGATCAGCGCCAGGGTCGTACAGCAGACGGAGAAAAAGCTGGCAGCCAGGTAGCAGAAATCAGCGCTCATGTACATGGTGCTGACGGCCCAGCTCCAGCAGAACAGGGCCAGCGCCAGCTGGGCACAGGGGTCTGCCCGCCGGAGCAGCGCCGGGATCAGCCGCCGGAAGCCCCAGGCCAGCACCAGGAACATGAGAGCGTAGGCGCAAAAGTCGGCCCGGCCCTTCCAGGGCTCCGGGAGGGCAAAGGTCAGCCCCTGCAGCAGCAACAGCAGCCCTGCGGCGGCCCCCAGCAGACGCCACTCCCAGCGGGAGAAGACGGCGGCCTGCTTCATAGATCGGACGACGACGCAGAGCAGATAGCCAAAGCTGAGCCCCACCAGGATATCCTGCAGCCATTCCCCGGACCAGGCGATCCAAAAGGCGGCGCTGGCCGCCGCAAACAGGCCGGTGCAGACGATCTCCCACCGCGCCTGGGCAAAGCGGCCCCGGAACACGGCGTTCAGGGTGGAGGCTAGCAGCAGAAAGGTCCCGATCTCCCCGAACTCGTTGGCGGCAAAGGGCATTCTGGCGTCCGGCCGGAGCAGATCATAGGCCAGCCAATACAAAAGGCTCATCAGATTGCTCACCAGGGCGAAGGTGAAGAAAACGGGCGCCATGGAGCGCCGGAAGGACAGGCTCCGGACGCAAAGCACGATCAGTATCACGTACACCGCGATCGCCAGAGCGTTCAGAATGTACGACGCAAGCTCCATCAGCGGCCACGCTTTCCCGACGGCAAAGCCTCCGCCTTCCGTTCAGTAACCCGCATCATCAAATCCCATCCTTTCCAGCTCCCCGCGCAGGGCCTGCTTGCCCCGCTTGATCAGATTGTAGATCTGGCTCACCCGCTTGCCCATGACCTGGGCGATCTCGGCGGGCTGCATTTGCTCCATGTACTGTAATTGCAGGACCTCCCGGTAGTCCGGGGCGATCCGTTCCAGCGCCAGGTAGAGCTGGCGATCCCGCTCCTCCCGCAGCAGAAGAAGCTCCGGCCCCTCGGACAGCCCCGGCTCATAGGACTCCAGGGGGGCCGTGCGGCGCTGCCGCCGAAGCTGCTTCATGGCCAGGTGCTTGCCCACGGAGAACAGCCAGGTTTTGAAGCTGCTCTTGCCGGAGAAGATCGTGGGGCCGGCTGCCACCTCGGCAAAGGCGTCCAGCATCAGCTCCTCGGCGTCCGCCTCGCTGCGGACGAAGCCGATGAGGAAGAGGGTCAGGCCCTCCCGGTGGCGCTCCAGCAGGCAGCGCAGCGCCTCGTTGTCCCCGTGCTTGAGATACTGCTGGTACAGCACTTCATCGGACAAGTCCACCCCGGATCACCCCCCACCGGACGCGCTTTTCTGATTGGGTCTATTATACTTGATTCTTCGACGTTTTTCAATCGCGTATTCAATTTCTCTGCCCGCAATTTCGTGATCCCGCGATTTGAACGCTGGCGGACAACTGCGCGGACAGCTTTTCGAAAAACGCGAGGTAAAACCCCACCCGCTCCCGCCAAAGCGTCGCGGCGGCCTGCGTTCCCATGGGCAGCTCCATCAGTTCCCCCAGACGGGAGATCCGTTTGGCCACGTAGTCCAGCTTCTGCTTCAAAAACGCCTCTGTTTGTTCGATCCATGCGGCATTCATTTGTTGTTTCTCCCTTCTGTTTCAACTTTTCGATTTGCCAGCTTTACCGAAGGGTGCGTCCCGTGGCGCACTGGTGTGCGCCGCTACGGTACCTCGTCGATTGTAGGGGGCGGCGTCCCCGACGCCCCGAACGTGCCGTTTTCTGATCCCTGCGGGCCGTCGAGGACGCCGGCCCCTACGAAGGGTTTCTCATGGATCCTCCACCCTCCGGGCCGTTTTTGTTGATCCTCTGTTTTCTTTTTCCAGATACGCCCGGATCAGCAGCAGCTTCCCGTCCACAAAAATGATGCCGCGAACCGCCGTTCTCACCAGCTCCGGCAAATCGTCCGTTTAGTTTTTGCCGTCCAGGAACAGTAAGCGTTCCATGGGGTCCTCCTGTTTTCCGCTTTGTGGGATGGTTTTCCAATACCGCCTTGTCAGATAGTCCGTTCCGTCGATGGAAACCTGGATCGTATCCCCTAAAACGAAGCCGTTTTTTTCCATCACCCTTGCGGAAGCGAGGTTATCGTCGTTGCAGGTGATCAGCACGGGAGAGATCTGCATTTCCTTCGCCTTCTCCAAGGCCAGGGCCAGCATTTTCGTTCCGTATCCCCGGTTCCATTCCGAATAGCGGACGCCGTAGCCGATGTGCCCGCCGCGCTGCGCCAAGGCGTCGTTCAGCCGATGGCGGATCGCGATCTCTCCGATGAAATACTGTTTTTCATCGTCCACCAGCCAATATTTATCCTCCCCCACCCGATTCGGGGGCAGGTCGCGTTCCTCTCTGTAACGACGGAATTTCGCGAAGATATCACAGGAGGACGGGTCGGTAAAGGAATAGGTTGTGACCTTGTGGGCAAGGTACTCATCGTACGCTTCCCGGTACGATTGCAGATATGCTTCCTCGGGCACGATCAGCTTAATCATGGCGACTCCTTTCCGGGATAGATACTCCGATTTGTCTATGTTTCCTCCGCGGCGCGTCCCAGCGATAACACGCCGGAGCAGAATGAGATCTGCAAAAAATCCAGGGTGGGAAAGGCCTTTTTCAGTTCCTCCACGACGAAATAGACCTCCTCGTCGTCCCATTCGTCCCCCGCGTCCTTCCGGCACTGCTCCAGCTCCCCACGGGTCTCAAAGGCCACGTCCCCGATCAGGATCTGTCCGCCGGGGTTCAGATGCTCCCGCAGCACGCGCAGAAAGGAGAGCTTCTGTGCATCCGTCATATGATGCAGGGCGTAGGTCGCCACGATGAAGTCATAGCGCCGGGCCAGAAGCGGCTCCACCAAGCCTTGGGTGAAATCGCCCTGATACAGATGGGCTTGGGGCATTTTGGGCGCGGCCAGCTCGAGCATTCTTGCGGAGAAATCCTGGCCGTAGACCGTGCAGCCGTTTTCGTACAGCTTCGCGGTGAGGGTGCCGGTGCCGAAGCCCAGATCCAGCACCACCGCGTGCGGCTTCTCCATGACGGTCTGAAAGATGGTCCCCAGCACGGCCTTGTACCCGGCAAAGGGGTAGCTGTTTTCCTCCTCCGACACGCCCACGCTCTTGTCGTAGCCCTCCGCCCAGAGGTCAAATTCGTTTTGATTCAGCATAGTCAATCGCTCCCTTTCTCATGCCCTCCGGGGTTTTCATTTCTACGTTCGCATTCTTTCTTACATCCCTGCTTTCGCGGCTTCGGCCCCGGCAGCTCCGGGAGCATGGCTGCGATCAGCTCGGTCAGGAAGTCCCGATCCTCGATCCGGTCTACCAGCAGCATTTCCTTTGTACCCTGGTAGGGCAGCTCCATGGGCGCCTCCGGCATCATGCGTCGGGCCGATGGGGTGGGCTTCACCAGAAAGCGGTCGTCATAGACCCCGCCGAATATCTTACCTTGGCAGTACAGGACATACTCGCCCATCATGGCCCGGTGGAAAATCCCCTCCACGCCGGAAAGCTGCTCCAGAACAAACTCCAGATATTCCTTGCTTGACGCCATTGCAAATCACCTCAAATCAGAAATCTGTTGCATTGATTCTACCATAAAAGCACGGGAAAAACAATCGGCAACAAGACACAAAAAGCACCGGAATCATCTGAACAGCGATTTCCCGCAGCAGATGGTTCAGGTGCTTGATTGTTGTTTCGTCCCGGAAGGATCGAAGCGTTCCTTCTCACAGATCGTTTTGGCGCGCTACTCTGCGCCGTGCTTTGCCAGCGTGTCCAGGAACCAGAGGCCGGTTTCGGTGTAGTCCTCTTGGGCAAAGCTGCTGTAGCCCTCCGCCGAAAAGCGGATGGCGGAGCAGGCCTCCGGGGCCTTGGACAGCGCCCACATACAGTAGGAAATATGCTCCCGCTCCAGCAGCTCGATCCAGGTATCGGCGCTCTCCAGATCCCGGGGCAGGCCGCCGCTGGCTGCAGTGACGCCGAACTCCGTGACAAACACCGGCAGACCCGCCCGGCTGACCCGCTCCGTCAGATCCCGGTACTTCTGGCCGTGGGTGGCGGCGTAGAAGTGCAGGCTGTAGAGAAGATTGTCGTAGGCCAGGGGATCGGCGGCCACGCTGTCCAGATCCTTGGACCAGTCCGGGTTCCCCACCAGGATCACGGCCTCCGGGGCCTTTTCCCGGATCACGGGGATGACCTGCTCGGCGTAGCCCTTGACAGCGGGCCAATCCACGCCGTTGGGCTCGTTGCAGATCTCGTAGAGCACGTTGGGGCAGTCGGCGTAGCGCTCCGCCATCTCAGCAAAGAAGGTCTTGGCCTCCTCCACATAGGTGTTGGGGTCGCCGTCGCTGAGAATGTGCCAGTCGATGATGACGTACATATCAGAGGCCTTGGCCAGCTTCACCCCCAGGTCGATATCCGCCTTGTGGCGGTCCTTGTCGCCCTTGGTGCAGTAGCCGATGGTGCCCATGCCGTAGGTGTACATGGCAAGGCGGATCAGATTCACCCCGTCGTCCTGAGCAAGCTCCCGGAACAGGGTCTCATTGAGAAAGGATTCAGAGGTGATCAGCCCGTTCAGACTGATGCCCCGCAGCATAACGGGTGCGCCGGAGGCAGCGCAGAGCTTCCCCTCCCGGACGCAGAGCTGCCCGCAGGCAGAGGGGCGATCCCTGCCGTCCTGGATCGCTGAGGGAGCTTTGGTGTCCTCTTCCCCCAGCTCCGTTTCCGCCAGAGGGGGTTCGGCTTGCGTCCCGGTGGGCGCGCAGCCGCTCAGCAGCGACAGCAGCAGCGTCGCCGCCAGCAGAATGATCGTCAGACCTTTCATCATCGCAGCTCCGTTTCCGCACCGGGTCAGATGGTGACGACCACGCGGCAGCGGGGGGCGTCGGTCAAGGGGATCGTGTGGCCCTCCACCGGCTTGCCGTCCACCAGCATACCCTTTTCCGTGCCGCGGCGGATGCTGATCTCGTAGCGGGTGCCGCGGAAGACGCGGCAGAGCTCGCATTTCCGGAACTCGTCGGGCAGGCAGGGCTCTACCACCAGCCCCGCGTAGTCCGGGCGGACGCCCAGGATGCCCTGGCTGACCGCCACAAAGGACCAGGCTGCCGTGCCGGTGAGCCAGGAGTTCTTGGCCTCGCCGTAGCGGGCAGCCGCGCGGCCCGCGATGGTCTGGCTGTAGCAGTAGGGCTCGGTGCGGTGGATCTCGCTCTTGTCCTCGATGTAGGCGGGGGCGTTGTGGGAGTAGGTGCGGAAGGCCGCGTTGCCGTCTCCCACGGCGCAGTAGGCCAGGGTGATCCAGGGGTTGTTGTGGCAGAACACGGAGCCGTTTTCCTTGTAGCCGGGGGGATAGGACGAGATCTCGCCCAGGTAGTCGTGGTATTCGGTGTAGCAGGGCCAGAGCAGCTCCGCGCCGAAGTCGTTCATCAGATAGCGCTCCACGGAGGCCAGCGCCTTTTTCCCGTATTCCCTGCCGCCGACCCCTGCCATGACGCAGAAGCCCTGGGGCTCCACGAAGATCTTGCCCTCCTCGTTCTCCCGGCTGCCCACAGGGCGCTCAAAGGCGTCGTAGGCCCGACGGAACCACTCGCCGTCCCAGCCGTGGGTCATCAGAGCCTGCTCCATGTTATCCACGGCCTTCCGCACCGCGGCGGCCTCTTCCCCGCCGCCGATCTGATCCAGCAGGGCGGCGTATTCGCCGCCGTATTTGACGAACATCCCGCCGATGAAGACGCTCTCCGCCTTGCCGCTCTCGAAATTCGTGCAGGTCTGGAAGCTCTCGCCCGGGGCATGGCTGAAGCAGTTGAGGTTCAGGCAGTCGTTCCAGTCGGCCCGGCCGATCAGCGGCAGGCCGTGGGGGCCCAGGTGGGTCACGGTGAAGTTCACGCTGCGGCGCAGGTGCTCCAGCAGGGGCACCTCGGTGCCCGGCTCATTGTTAAAGGGGGTGGGCTCGTCCAGGATGGAGAAGTCGCCCGTCTCGCGCAGGTAGGCGCAGGTGCAGGCCACCAGCCAGAGGGGATCGTCGTTGAAGCCGGAGCCCACGTCGGCGTTGCCCCGCTTGGTGAGGGGCTGGTACTGGTGGTAGGTGCTGCCGTCGGCAAACTGGATGGAGGCGATGTCCAGGATCCGCTCCCGGGCCCGCTCGGGGATCAGATGGACGAAGCCCAGCAGATCCTGGCAGCTGTCCCGGAAGCCCATGCCGCGGCCCGTGCCGCTCTCATAATAAGATGCGCTGCGGCTCATGTTGAAGGTGACCATCCTCAAATACGTGGGCAACACCATGATCATGTGGTTTGTGGGCGCGGTTCCGCAGTTCGTCATTGCCCTGCTGCTGGCCATCTTCTTCACCAGCTATCGGCTGAACATCAAAGGACAAGGCTTCTTCAAGACGGTCATCTATATGCCCAACCTCATTATGGCCGCCGCCTTCTCCATGCTCTTTTTCACGCTCTTTTCCCGAGTCGGTCCCATCCAGGCCCTGCTGGTTGAAAACGGATGGATCGACGCTTCCTTCGATTTCTTCTCACACAGGGTCACCGTGCGCGGCATGATTGCCATGATGAACTTCCTGATGTGGTTTGGCAATACGACCATCGTTCTCATGGCCGGTATCATGGGCATCGACCAGTCGCTGTTCGAGTCCGCCACCCTGGACGGCGCCAACGCCTGGCAGGTCTTCTTCCGGGTGACCATGCCCCTGCTGATGCCCATTTTCGTCTACTGTCTGATCACGGCGCTGATCGGCGGCATTCAGATGTTCGACGTGCCCCAGGTCCTCACCAAGGGCAACGGCGCGCCGGATGAGACCACCAGGACCCTGGTCATGTACCTCAAAAACTATCTGACCAACAAGAACTACGGCATGGCCGGCGCCATCTCCGTGATCATCTTCATCGTCACCGGCGCGCTGGGCGGCGTCGTCTACAAAATGCTGGTCAAGCAGTACAAGGAGCCTCAGCGGCAGCACCGCAAGAGAAAGGGGGACGTGATGTGAGTACGCTCAGCGACAACACCAAGGGCAAGATCAAGCTGACGATCCTGCGGGTGATCGTCTACGCCATTCTGGTCTTCCTGGTCTTCCTGTGTCTGTTCTTCTTCTACCTCATGATCATCAACTCCACCCGCTCCAACGCCCAGCTTGCCTCCGGCTTCACCCTCCTGCCCAAGGAGAACTTCTTCATCAATCTGAAAAACGCCTGGAACGACGCCTCCATCAACATCCCCCGGGGTATGCTCAACAGCCTCATCATCGCCCTGGCCACCGCTGTGCTGACCACCTACTTCTCCGCGCTGACTGCCTACGGCATCCACGCCTATGACTTCAAGGGCAAGAAGTTCGTCTTCACCTTCATTATGGCGATCATGATGATCCCCGCCCAGGTGTCCGCCCTCGGCTTCGTCCAGATGATGAACAAGCTGCAGCTCAACAACAGCTATATCCCGCTGATCCTTCCCGGTATGGCGGCCCCCGTGGTATTCTTCTATATGAAGCAGTACATGGAGAGCGTCCTGCCCCTGGATATCGTGGCGGCAGCCCGGGTGGACAGCTCCGGCGAGTTCCGGACCTTCAACACCATCGTCCTTCCCCTGCTGAAGCCCGCCATCGCCGTACAGATGATCTTCTCCTTCGTCAGCTCCTGGAACAATTACTTCATCCCTGCCCTGCTGCTGGATAAGGCGGAGATGAAGACCGTTCCCATTATGATCGCCCAGCTTCGCAGCGCGGACTACTCCAAGTTCGACATGGGCAAGGTCTATATGTTCATTCTGCTGGCCATCCTGCCTGTGATGATCGTCTACATCATCCTCTCCAAGTCCATTATCAAGGGCGTCACCGCCGGCAGCGTAAAGGGGTAAGCGCATGAAACAGTTTACAGGATTTCAACACGGCGTGAACCTGGGCGGCTGGCTGTCCCAGTGCGACTACTCGACGGAGCGCTGCGAGACCTTCATCCGGCCCGAGGACTTCGCCCGGATCAAGGCCTGGGGCGCAGACCACGTTCGGGTCCCGGTGGACTACGATCTGCTGGAGACCGGCGACGGGGCCGGAGAGCCCCGGGGCTTCCGGTATCTGGCTTTGGCGGCGGACTGCTGCCGGGCCAACGGCCTGCACATGGTGCTGGACCTCCACAAGACGCCGGGCTTCTCCTTTGACCCCGACGAGGGGGAGGGCGGCTTCTTCGAAAGCGAGGCCTTCCAGGCCCGCTTCTACCGGATCTGGGAGTCTCTGGCCCGACGCTTTGCCAAGGACGCCGATCTGATGGCCTTCGAGCTGCTGAACGAGGTGACAGAGCAGGCATTCATGCCTGCCTGGAACCGGATCTGGCCCGAATGCGTCCGGCGCATCCGGCAATACGCCCCCACGGTGCCCATCCTGGTGGGAGGCTATTGGCACAACAGCGCCCTGTCCGTCAAGGACATCGCGCCCCCGCCCGACGAGCACATCGTCTATAATTTCCACTGCTACGAGCCTCTGATCTTCACCCACCAGGGCGCCAGCTGGATGCCCACCATGGATCCGGACTTCCGGATCTCCGTCTCCGCCAGCTTCGCGGAGCTGGAGCAGGCCAGCCGGACGATGCTGGGTGAGCGGGAAACCATGCTGGAGAGCTGGCCCCCGGAGACGCGGCTCAGCCCCGCCTACTTTGAGGCCTTTATGGCCTCCGCCATCGAGGCCGCAGAGGCCCGGGGCGTGGCCCTGTACTGCGGCGAATACGGCGTGATCGACCGGGTCCCGCCGGAGCAGGCCCTGGAATGGTATCGCGCCATCTACGGGTGCTTTGAGAAGTTCGGGATCGGCCGGGCGGCCTGGAGCTACCGGCAGATGGACTTCGGCCTCTCCGATGCCAGGATGGACGCCGTCCGTCCGGCGCTGGTCAAGCTGCTGTAATTGGTTTTCGACGAAACATAGCAAGGAGGATCTGATCCTTATGGCAACGGTGCAATTAGTAAACGTAAAAAAGGTCTACCCCCATTCGGGAGAGACCAAAAAGAGCAGAAAAGCAGAGTCCGCCCCCGAAAAGAAGACCAACCTTCAGATCACGGACGAAGGCGTGGTGGCGGTGCAGGAATTCAACCTGGATATCGCAGATAAGGAATTCATCGTCCTGGTGGGCCCCTCCGGCTGCGGCAAGTCCACCACCCTGCGGATGGTGGCCGGTCTGGAGGAGATCACCGACGGCGAGCTGTATATCGACGGCAAGCTGGTGAACGCTGTGGCCCCCAAGGATCGGGATATTGCCATGGTCTTCCAGAACTACGCCCTCTACCCCCACATGACGGTGTACCAGAATATGGCCTTCGCCCTGAAGCTGCGGCATCTGCCCAAGGCGGAGATCGAGAAGAAGGTCATGGAGGCCGCCGAGATCCTGGATATCACGGAGTATCTGGATCGGAAGCCCAAGGCCCTCTCCGGCGGCCAGCGCCAGCGCGTGGCCATTGGCCGGGCCATCGTCCGGGCGCCCAAGGTCATGCTGATGGACGAGCCCCTGTCCAACCTGGACGCCAAGCTCCGGAACGAAATGCGCGCCGAGATCATCAAGCTCCGCAAGCGCATCGACACCACCTTTATCTACGTCACCCACGACCAGACGGAGGCCATGACCCTGGGCGACCGCATCGTCATCATGCGGGACGGCTTCGTTCAGCAGATCGGCACCCCCCAGGAGGTCTTCAACCACCCCGCCAACCTGTTCGTGGCCGGCTTCATCGGTATGCCCGTCATGAACTTCTTTGACGCCAAGCTCCAGGAGGAGGCCGGGAAATACTTCGTCTGCCTGGGCAGCCTCCGGGTGGAGCTCTCCCCCGAGAAGGCGGCCCGGCTGAAGGCCAAGGGCGTCAAGAGCCAGGACGTGACTCTGGGCGTGCGCCCGGAGCATACGGACGTGGCGGCCCAGGGCGTCCCGGGCCGGGTGGACGTGGCGGAAATGATGGGCTCCTCCGTCCATCTGCACGTCACCGCCGAGGGCCGGGACGTGATCATCATTGTCCCCACCGTGGATCTGGAGGGCAGCTTCAGCATGGGCGATACCGTCCATTTCACCTTCAACGGCAAGGTGGCCCATGTGTTCTCCAAGGAGGACGAGCACAACCTGGAGTATTGATCGTCCTCTGCTGTCCCCGTACAATTTGATCTCATGTCGAAGCTCCTGCCGCTTGTGCGACAGGAGCTTCGCTTTGCAGATAGATGCCGGCAGAACACGGAGTGCCGTCCCTACGCAGGCTGTTCATGGCTTTTCAGTGGACCGGTAAGACCAATAACTGCCAACTCGCAGCTTGATCAGTTTCCCGGACGCAGTCCAATCCCGGAGCAGACGGCTGGCCGTGGCGGTGGAAACGCCGAGCAAACGCTGCACGTCAGCGTTTTTTATTTGCCTGTTTTCTTTCAGCCAAGCCTCTATAACGGGCCAGCGGTTTTCGGGTGCAGGGGTGGAAGCAGCTGATTCCTTGGGCGCTGTGATTTGTGCGGTTGCCTCGATTGCTTCTATGAGCGCTGCTTTGATCGCTTCCAGCATGAAGGCGATAAAGGCTGTAGAGCTTGCCGCGTCGTTGGACGCATGGATGGCAGCATAATAATCCGCTTGCCGGTCGTGGATGATGGACTCCACCGGAAGCCATGCAAAGAGCGGCTGCCAGCGGGAGAGCAGAAGCGTATGCCAGAGCCGCCCGATCCGACCGTTTCCGTCGGCAAAGGGATGAATCAGCTCCAGCTCATAATGGAACACGCAGCTTTTGATCAGCATGGGCGTGGGGCTGTCCTTGACCCAATCCAGGAGCTGACAGACCAGGCCGGGAACATATTCCGGGAGCGTACCAAAGTGCAGGACACGACCCTCTGCGTCCACGACCCCTACGTTCCCGCTGCGGAACTGTCCCGCCTCCGCAGTCAGCCCGCGCACCATGATGCCGTGGGCCTTCAGCAGATCCTCCACATCGAAAGGATCCAGTTCGTCCAGCCGCTCATAGATTTCGTAGGCGTTTTTCACCTCCGCGATGTCCTTCGGCGGGGCAATCACCCGTTTGCCGTTGAGTACCGCCGTCACCTGGTCGAGCGTCAGCGTGTTCTGCTCAATGGCAAGTGAGGAATACACAGAACGGATGGCAATCGGTTTTGATATTCGGCAATTTTCATTTATCCACCTCTCTTAAATGTACACGGATCATACAGGGGTGCCAACTTCGATGAGATTGCCGTCCAGGTCATAGAATCTGACGACCCGCTGTCCCCAGCTGTGCGTCATCAGGAGATTGACGTATTCAATGTCAGGATAGTGCCTTTCCAGCCTTTTTACAAAGCTATCAATCTCCGGCTCTTCAAAATACAGCTCCGTATGATTGCTTTGCTGGACAACGCGCCTCCCCGTGAACCGTTCCCAGTATTTCTCTTCCTGGAGATACAGATTTCCGGACAGTTCCATATTGCCGTCATTGTCACGAAGCAGCTCGAATCCAAACATGTCTTGATAGAATTTCAATGCTTTATGGCAGTCTTTTACGACGATCAGGGTTCCTTTGAATTTCATGGTCTTGCTTTTCCTCCCCATCCCGGCTCCGCATAAACCGGGCAGCTATTCTCTTCCTGTCCTGATGAAATGGCCTTCCTGAATGGCCGCGAAGGTTGCTGCCGCACAGACGACGATCGCAGCGTATTGCAGCGGAACCGCGGGAATCGTCAGCGGCAGCAGAAACAGCAGCGCCCCTGTCGCTTTGTTCATAAGCGAATGAACAGCCGCAAACCGCTTCTGTACGGCAAACCCGGAAATGATATTAACGACCTTTATGAAAGCGATGATCCCGATCCATATATACAGCCATGCGGGAATATACAGGACCGGAAGCAGCTTGATCAGGCATACGACCACAAGCACAAAGTCCGCGATCGTATCCAGCCTTGCCCCAAGCTCGCTGACGGTATCCGTTTTTCTCGCCACAAATCCATCCAGCATATCGGACAACCCGGCCGCGACGTAAAACGCATAGAAGGCTGGGGAGAACACCGGACAGAAAAGCAGAACGATGCCGGCAGCCATTCTGAAAAACGTGATCGTGTTTGCCATATCTCCATTATGATTACACGCCGCTGTTCACGATGGCAGCATACTGATCCTCGGGGATCATGGGAGACGTGATCTCTGCCAACAGAGAAGCCTCGATTTCGCCCTTTTCGGCGTACTGCCGTCCAGCCTGTTTAACCAGCTCCAGTCTTGGCTCGGTCACGACTGCCGCTTCCGGTGCGTTGAACATCGGGCTTTCCGGAACGGTGATGATCGTGTGATCACAGGGGAAGCACAGCTTGAACTGCATGATGGCCGGTTCAAAGTTCTGCCTGCTGTTGGGAAAACCGCAGCCGCAGATCATCAGGTATTTCAGATGGCCGAAATCAGCCTGGCCCATATGCTCGTACCTGTCACCCACCTTCTGCATCGCCATGTTGGAAAGGGGGAGCGTGCGGTCCAACAGGGCCTTCAGAGACGCCGGCATTCCGTAGCAGTAAAGAGGAAAGCTGAACAGCAGCAGATCGCTGTCCAGGATCTTCTCCAGAATCGCTTTCATATCGTCGTGATGGATGCAGGCGCCGCCGTTCCGCATACAGGAAAAGCAGCCGGTACAGGATTCAATGTGCTGATCGACGGTATGGATGATGTGGATATCCTGCGGCGATGCTTCCTTCATGCCGTCCAGAAATGCCCGGGTGATGTGCAGGGTGTCGCTTTTGTCCCGCTTGGGACTTCCGTTCAAAACAAGTATCTTCATTGATTTGTCCTCCCAAAAAGCAGTGTCCATTTTACGACAAGGAGCCGTAAACCTTGACAAAATGTCGGCTGAAGGCTTCGATCTGCGCGATCGCCTTCTCCGTTTTCTCCGGCTCCCGGTCGCACAGATGGATCAGCGCGGAGATGGGCGCGGTATAGGCGAAGGCCAGCATGGCGGGATCGTCCCGCCGGAGCAGGCCCTGCTCCATCATTCCGGCAAAGATATGGGTAAACATGTCTGTCAGCCCTGTGAGAAAGTGCTTTGTTGCCAATTCCCGCGCACGTACGTCCCGGAACTGCTCAAGCGTCAACAGCTTACGCGTCATGATCACTTTTTCATCATGCACCGTAAATTTCACCATCTGCATTGTCATCGTGACAAGCCCTTCCAGCGAATCCGGTACAGGCGGCAAGTGCTCAGGCGAACCGAAATGCGCTCCGTAATAAGCAATCATCTGGTTCAGCAGCGCGTTCCAAATCGCTTCCTTGCTCTCAAAATGTTTATAGACCCCGGACTTCACAAGCCCAAGTGATGCGCTCAATTCACGGATGTTTGTCCCTGCATAGCCGTTTTGTGAAAACATCTCCAGTGCAGCGGCAAGGATCCTTTCCTTGGTGTCGTTCGCCATAATGACCTCCGTACGCAGCAAGTGACCTTTCGTTCACCGATATTATAGTGAACGAAAGGTCACCTGTCAAGTCCTTACAATTTATTTGCATTTTACCCTTTGAAATCTTGTTATTCGATTTCCTGGCTGACACCACGAAGCAGTCCAACCGTGCCTGTGTGATCCTCGACCTGCCGGTCTCCCACGAGGATGGCGAGGCTGTCTCCGCCTTTTTCTGTGAGAAAATGGCACGTGCCAGTGACGCCGTCTTCACCTACCACAGGGATCGCGGTATGAGCCGGGTCATCCTCACCGGCCCGGAGGATCAAGTGGCGGAGATCCTGCGGGAATACTACCGACAGCAGGCATGAGAACAGCGGGTGGATCCTTTTCGATCCATCCGCTTTCCTGTTTCAGGACAGCGGATTCATTTTTGTATACGCGCAGCAACCGAGCCTGTCCGCGCGGGTCATGCCGAGAGATTCGTAGAAGGCATTGGTTTTCGCGGTGTTGTCGGTGAGAAGCTCGATCTGGTATACGTCGGAATAGCGCTCGAGGATTGCCTGCAGGAGCCTTGTCCCGATGCCCTGCCGCTGGTACGCCGGGAGCACCAGCAGATCCTGCACAAACACGATGGAGACCCCGTCGCCGACCGCGCGGATCACGCCGACGAGCTTGTCCCCATCGTAGGCGCCGAGGATGCAGAGCGAATTCCGGTAAGCCGCCTCCAGCATTTCCGGCCGATCTGTGTAATTCGTCCAGCCGACGGAGCGATAGAGGGAGATCATCTCAGCTTCTTGATATACCCCATAGGGCTGTATTTGGATTTTCTGCATCATGATTGATCCTCCATCTACGAAATGCGGACATCCATGAAATCGGCGTCGTGTTGTGCTTCATGGGGGCATATTACCTTTCCAAATCGCAGGAAGAAGCCGTTTTCCGTCCGCTGCACCTGCGTCAATCGCAGGTTTTCCTGCTCGCAAAGGGCAATCATACCTTCCGCCGTCTGCACGCAGTCCTGTTCCATAATTCCGTAGCTCGTGTGGATCGGCTCGCCGCCTGCGTCAATGTCCAGCTCCACGGTGAAGGGCTCCGGATACGCGGATCGGACTTCACAATCCCAGATATGGAGTTCTCCGCCGGGGCGAAGGACACGGGCAATTTCTGAGATCACCTGCTTATGGTCCGGCTTTGGGATAAACAGGAAGCTGTAAAACGCGGTCACGTGGTCGAAGGAATTGTCCGGGAAAGTCATTCTTCTCGCGTCCATGACCAGCTTTTCAAAGCCTCCCGGCGCTTCGGCCAGCTCTTCCGCGGAAATGTCGATGGCGGTCACCTGGGGCCCGTATACCCGGCCGATCACGGCCTCTCCCCCACCGCCGATGTCAAGAATGCGGCCGCGTAATTCTTTTTTGAGGATCACATTGTGCATCCTGGCTTTCCTTTCTCACAAATCAAATCGGAAAATGCATTCATGGGTATGTCCGTCCTGCACGCGCATATCGTTGTCCGCCGGGAGCTCCGCGATCTCCAGCAGCTTGCCGCCGAGGATCTCGCAGGTTCGGCGGGAGGGCAGATTGGTGGGTTGGCAGGTGATGATCAGGTAGTCCATCCCATGACGGCGGGCCAGCTCAAACAGCAGCTTGCAGGCCTTTGCCGCATAATGGCGGCCGCGGTAGGGCTCGTCGACCGCGTAGCCGATGTTGCCGCCGTAGTACAGGCCCTCCGTATGTCCAACGCGCAGATCACAGTTTCCAAGTTTCTGACCGGTTCGATCCAAAATGTCAAAATAGTATGCCGGAACCCAGCCGCGCACCGGGTCGGCCTCCGCTGTGTGATCCAGCCGCAGAGAAATCTCCTCGGTTTTGAGGTCTGAGGTATCCAAAAAGGTCATCGTATCTCTCCTGTCAAAGCAGCATTTCTTCCTTGTTTTTTCTTGTCAGATGTCCCGGTCGGGGCTTGGCGTTTTCGGACTTGTAGCCCACGATCAGCAGGGCCACGGGCTCCAGATTGTCGGCCAGTCCGAATTCCGATTTCATGTTCTCCGGCTTCCAATACATGACCCAGATGGAGCCGAGACCCAGGTCTGTCGCCTCCAGCATCATGTGTGTCGCCACGATACCGGCGTCAATGTCGCCGCTGGACTTCCCATCCATCGGGCGAGTCCAGCATTCCTTTTTGTCATAACAGATCAGAAATGCCGCCGGAACATAGTATTTGCTCGGCACGACGCGGTTCAGCTTCTCCCGTCCGGCGTCGTCGTTGATCACCAGAATCCGCTGCGGCTGATTGTTGCAGGCCGTCGGCGCGGCGATTCCGGCCTCGATGATCCTGTCAAGCTTCTCCTGCTCCACAGGGCGATTCTCATATTCCAGCACGGAAAACCGCGTGCGGGCCAATTCCAGAAACTCCATGTTTTTCTCCTTTTGGCTGATATCTGTTTTACCAGACGTTCTTCGATGTTTCGCCTCGGCACTATCACGAGCTTCGGCTTGTCCTTCGGCGGATAGAACTCCTTGTATTCTTTTTTGAAATCGAATGTCATCACAAGTCACCCCAGACCCGGAAACGATTCTTATCGATTCTACCATAAAATCACGAAAAAAACAATCGGCAAGAGCCAAAAAGCACCGGAATCACAAGACACAAAAAGCACCAGAATCCTCTGAACGCGATTCACGTTTCGCAACAGATGATTCTGGTGTTTTTTCTTTTCGTCAAATTAAGATCGATACTTCAATTCTCACAAAAATATCTTAATGGCTCTACGGAACGATCCTTTTCTTTTTGACCCCCCAGACACGCAAAAACCCAGGAAAAACCTGGGTTTTTGGGGGTGGTATCTTTTTTACCTTACCCTTCTGGTGCGCGAGGCGGGAGTTGAACCCGCACGTCCGGAGTGGACACTAGAACCTGAACTTAAAAAAGAACGTTTCAGTCTGTATCGTAAAGTGGACTCTGATGCCGTAAAATCCCTTGTAAAATCAAGGTTTTCCGGGCATCAAGGCCCAAAATTGCAGACACCGCTGCTGATGCAGATAATCAGCAGTTTGTTGGATGTTTGTTGGATGTTTTCCAGCGCTCACTTGCATCGAAAAAGAATAATCCGTTTTGAAAATGTGACTTGGAAAGGAGATTTCTATGTACACCGATTTTTCCGTACATGCAAGTGAAAGCGCCAACCATTTTGTGAATCTGACTTATACCCAACATGGAGACTTTTATCTTCCCGACCTCGAAGCGCCGGAGGCACCCAGGATCGGCAAATTCGGCACCCTGCGCCACAACTACCTCCGCACCTGGCATCGAGGCATCTTTGACGCCATGCTTCTCAAAGGCACTCTGAACGCCCATCTGGAGGAAATCGACCGGCAAGCGAGCGAAATGCTGAAGTTCTTGACAACCCAAATGGCCAAGGCCGAAGGCATCACCGAACAGCTCAAAGCCTCCGATCAAATGGAGTGGATCCGACGCATGAACAGCATTCACAATCGAGCAACGGAACTGATCAGAGCCAAATTGATCTTCACATAGTTTTATATAACGGACGGTACAGGCAGGCTCCTGTACCGTCCGTTTGGCAACGAAGGAATCAAACACTGGTTTTTGAATGGTAATAGCCCTCACTCGTTTTCAATGCCGCGATTGGTCTTGCAAAGTGCTTGGGACAGTGCGAGGATCCGGCCTGCGCAGGCCTCCAGGGATTGTCTGCTCAAACTTCCGCTTCGCAGGCCGGAAAGAATACCATCCACGTCCTCCTTGGAGCCGGCCATTATCAGATCGTTGCCCGCTTTGATACAGAGCGCCGGGCTGGATGCGCCGTAGACGCCCAGATTGAACTTATCATTCGTGGTGCCCCAGTCGGTCATGACGATGCCGGCAAAGCCCCACTCCCCGCGCAGCACCGTTTGGATCAGATCGCCGCGGTTTGCGGTATGGGTGCCGTTGAGCAGATTGTAGGAGCTCATCAGCGCTTTGGGGTCAGCCTCCTTCACGCAGATCTCAAAGCCCTTGATATAGATTTCCCGCAGGGCCCGCTGGGAAACCACGCTGTTGGAGCCGTAGCGGTTTGTCTCCTGGTTGTTGCAGGCGAAGTGCTTGATGGTGACGGCGCGGCCGGGATGCTGCTGTACGCCGCGGGTCATCGCCGCAGCGGTTTTGCCGGAGATCAGGGGGTCCTCGGAATAATATTCAAAGTTCCGTCCGCAGAGCGGGCTGCGGTGGATGTTCAGAGCAGGCGCCAGCCAGAGGTTGGCGCCGAAGAGTTCCATCTCTTCTCCGACCAGATCGCCGCAGGCCTCCGCCACAGCCGGGTTCCATGCCTGTGCCAATGCCGTCCCGATGGGGATCGCAGAAGCATAATGATAAAGAACCGCGTGGTCTTTGGCTTTTTCCTCGTTCTGCCGCAGCTTCATCCGAATCAACTGCTGGATCTCGGGAGGCAGGATGTTGAGGATGCTGTTATAGGCGTCGGAGTCCAGACCCTCCTGGCCATCCTCCGTTTCCATGTACCTGGTCGCCAGACGAAGTCCCGCGGGGCCGTCTGCCATGATGATAGCGCCATAGCCCTTTTCTGTCACGATAGATGCGGTTTCGCCTGCGCCGCCTGCCAGACGGGAGGCGGAATTGCCGATGATGGCCGCCATCCCCTCCGCGTCCGAGTGCTTTCCGACGCAAATCGTCGCAAGCTCCCGGTCAGAGAAACCGGAAAGCTCCTCCAAACCGATCGACTCCCGATCAATCCGTTCCCGGTCATAATGTCCGATGCAGCCAAGGGCGGCTGCGGAGACCGGGATGCATGGCAGATCCTTGGGAATCTCCCGCGCAATCTGGGGCTCCCAGTCTTCAAAATCCGCCTCGCCGCCGGAATGACTGAGGGGGGCGGAAGCCGCGTCTGCGTCCAAGGACACAACCCCGATGGCTGTATCGCCCATGCGGAACAGGTATTCGCCCCGCTCCAGCAGCCAGCAGTCGTGTTCCGTGTCCCAGCTTGCCATATTCTCCAGCGGTAGTTTCAGCGAAAGCGTCTCGCGCTCGCCGGGGGCCAGCTCTCGGGTCTTGGCATAAGCGCCCAGCTCCCGCAGGGGCTTTTTCAGTTTGCCTTCCGGGGCGGAATAGTAGAGCTGTGCGGTTTCTTTTCCGGGGAAGCGGCCGGTATTACGGATGTTTGCCCGGACGGTCACGATCCCGTGTTCCACCGAGAAGCCGGTGCAATCCGTCTCGAATTCCGTGCAGCTCAGGCCATACCCGAAGGAGAACAGCGGCTTGACGCCTGCCGCGTCATAATAGCGGTAGCCCACATACACGCCCTCCCGATAGCGGGTATCGTCCCGCTGGGCAAAGTCCCCGATGGTGGGCAGGTCTTCGGCCCTGGCCCAGGTGGTGGTGAGCTTGCCGGAGGGATTGGCCTTTCCCAGCAGCACGTCTGCGAAAGCGTTACCGGTGACGCTCCCCAGCTGGCTTAAAAGCAGAATGTTTTCCACCCTGTCCAGCACGGGGGAAAGATCCACAGGGCCGCCCACATTCAGCACCAGCATGAATTTCGGATATTGTTCGGCACAGGCAAGAATGTCCCGTATTTCATCCTCCGTGAGCAGATAGTCGCCCTCGCCTCCGGGACGATCAGCACCTTCTCCGGAGTTTCGAGCAAGCACATAAACGCAAACCTCGCCTTTTCCTGCAAGGGGAAGCTCATAACGGGGCTCAGCGGGCGTCCGTCCCATGCCGACCAGGAAAACGGATTTTCCGAGTTCCTTTGCTTCCTTGGCAATGCCTTCATAGAAGTCCTGAATCACGGCTTCCCGCGCGGCTTGATAGCCTTCTATCCACGCTTTCGTGGTGACGGTGAAGCCGGCATTCTCCAGGCCTTCCTCTACAGTCACATAGCGGCGCACATTCACGTCGCCGCTGCCGGTGCCGCCCTTGATGGTCTCCCGGGCTCCCGCGCCGTAGAGGGCAATCTCGCAGGGAGCAGAAAGCGGGAAATCCCCGTTCTTTTTCAGCAGCACCATGCACTCCGGTGCAAGGGCGCGAAGCGTTGCCAGATGCGCTTTTTCAAATTCCTGCACTTCAGGAGAATCAATTTTGACCATATTCGTTACGCCTCCAGTTCGTTGATCATCTGATGCAGTGCCTTGTCGATTTCAATAATCGACTCTGCGGGGATCTGCACCATCTCCATGATCTCCCGGGCGGTGTTGTTGCCCACAGCAGCCATCAAACCGTCTGTCGAGAACTGCCGGGCCTTCGCAACCGCCTCAATGGCTGTAAACATGGGGGCAAGAACGGCCTTTGCCTCTTCGCTCTGTCTGCGCAGATGGGAAAGGGTGCAATCCACACTGAGTACCGGCGCATAGTTGCCGTTCATGGAACCTGCATGTACTGGTTCAGTAAATCCGCCTCGGGTCAGCTTCCCCATGACCTCACCCAGCCACTCGATGCTGTCCGGCACCCAGCGGGGCAGGCGCGGGCATACGGAATTGGTGTTGATCCAATCCTCGCCGGTGGAAAAGCCGTGCCCGCCGTAGGAATAGATATGGCTCTCAAAGGCTACGCCCTTTTCCGCCAGCGCCAGCTCCATGCGGAGCGTGTTGGAAATGTCCACCGTGCGGTCATCCCGGGCAGCGACCAGGAAGCAGGGGCAGGTCTCCGCCGTAACATGTTCATGGGGATAGGGCATCCCCGGCTGGCACAGATCGCAGATATCTTTCAGGATTGCCGGATAGACAAGCACCGCCGCGGCGGGCTTGTGTTCTGCCACCGTTGCGGCGCAGGCTGCCAAATGCCCGCCCGCCGAGAAACCGACCACCGCGATCTTTGTTTTGTCCAGGTGCCATTCGTCCGCCCGCGCCTCGATCAGAGCCATCGCCTGCTCGTAGTCCTCCAGCGGCAGCGGCCACTTGCCCTTGGGCGTGCAGGTATAGCGCAGGACGAAGGCCTGGTATCCCGCTTTCAAATACGCCATCGCCACGGGATCCGCCTCCCGGTCGGAGCACATGGCGTAGCCGCCGCCGGGGATCACCAGCATGGCGGGGCGCTTGGAAAAGCCAAACTCGCCGTCAACTTCCTGGATATAGGCGGTCAGGGTCACGTTTCTGTTTTCATTTAAAATGATCTCTTGTGCCTTCATGTTGCGATCTCCCTTTATAGTAATCCAAGGCCCAGCTTCAGCACCTCGCCGCTTGTGCCGCGCATCATCCAGTCGGCGCAGCTTACACCGTCTACGACAGTGGTGAAAGCGGCGTTGGAACCGCAAAGGCAGTGAATGGTCAGGTTGGCCTCTTTACTGGCTTTATCCGGCGTGTCAAACATAAATGTGCTTAAGTTCGGAATCTCCTTTTGCAGATGATCCAGCATTTCCTTCAGTTTCCGCTGGAAGCTCACGCCTGCGGCCTTGTCCGGGATCCAGCGGCCGTCCTCCAGATACATCTCCATCTGGGTCAGCGCGGCGTCCCGCACGGAACAGCAGTACAGGATCTTGATTTCGGGGTGATTCCTGTGCAGCGCCAGCAGGCTGTCGGAGACGATCTCATCTCCGGTGAGGCGCGCCGCGATCTCCTCCGGCGCCTTCCAGACCTCCCGGGCCACCCGCTGCCAGTCATAATGCATCATGGCGCTGTCCACACAGGCAGTGATGTCATGGCATTTGGGGAACGCGGCGGCAACCGCATCGGTCAGCAATGACGTAGCAAAGGCTCCCGCGGAAAAGCCGGTCACCAGGATCTGCTCCGGGTTCGGCACCAGCTCCTGGATCTTTTTCAGCAACAGCTGGAAATTCGTATAACCGTGGTGATGCAGCACAGCGGGTTTCCCATTCAGGTCCGTATAGGGAAAATCCCCGGTCCCGCAGTGGAAATCTCCGGTGGCGTAGGTTACAAACATCAGATTCCAGTCCCGGAAGGGATTCTTTTTCGACTGTCCGAAGGTTCCCATTCGGAGAATGACGTCTCCGAACCGCACGTCGTCGGAATAGAACATCTCTCCCTTTCCGCCCACGCGCTGGGGCCTGGCCGCGGTATGCTCATCCACCGAAACACCGCCGCCGGAAAAACCGATCATCAGCTTGTTGGCGCTGCCCAGCCGGATGCAGCCGTGGTAGGGATTGCCGTTGGCACAGAGGGCGCCATCCGGCCAGTACTCATAGTTTTTGCCCCGCTTCGGCTGCTCCGGCAGCTCGGGGAAGCGGGTCAGCTCGATATAATCTGCCAGAAGCCGGTGGAACAAAGGCCAACCTTTCCGGTTTTCCTTATGGGTTTTCCGTTTTGCCATGGTCTTCCTCCCCGCGCATCGCATAGAGTTCTTTTGCCTTTTCCACCTTATAGCGGAAGCAGTCCTCCCGCAGCTTGTCCTGCTCCGGCTTTTCCTCGGCCTTGTCGGTGCCGAAGCCATGATAGCCATCCTTGTACAGCTTCAGATCCAGCAGCTTTCCGTACTGTTTCAGAAGCTCCGCATAGCGTTCTCCCTGGGGATGGAGGGGATCCCGGCCACAGACAATAACCACCGCCGGAGAGAGCTTTTTCAGCGTTTCCGGACGGATCTTCGCCGCCGGGGACAGCACCTCGCTGTCCAAAGGCAGCTTGGGCGGGTAGAGCTCAAACATCATCTTGTAGAGCTTGTCCCCCTCCGGAAAGTCAATGGGAATCGTGTGGGTGAAGTCCAGGAAGGGCACCTCCATGATCTGGCCCGCAATCTGCACGCCTTGCTGCGCCAGTAGGATGGCGGAGCCTGCCGTTAGGTGTCCGCCTGCGCTTCCGCCGGAGAGTATAATCCGGTTGGGGTCAATGCCCAGCTGCTTTGCGTGGGCTTTCAGCCACTTGACGGTATCCACCACCTCTTCCTGGGGATAGGGGAAGCTCTTGTCATAGAGCCGCTTGTAGTTCACGTTGACCACAAAGGCTCCCAGCGCGTCACTCAGCCGCCGGCAATAGCGGTCGTCGTCCACCGCGTCCAGACCGACCCAGGCGCCGCCGTGGATCTGGACGAACACCGGCATATTCTCCCGCTTCTCAGGATAGTAAAACAGCACTTCCACAGGGTCTTTCCCTTCGCGCTGGATGTAACTGCGATCCCCGACAACGGGATCGGTCTTGTAATGCTTGTTGATTTTATGGAAGCGGGCGTTCATCACCGCCCGTTTGATTGCTGTCAACGCCATGTCATTGCACCTCGATTTTCAAATCTCCGTCACCGCGGGTCACGATGAGCGCCCGGCCGTGCCAGGTCTGGATAGTCTTGTCGAAATAGTTTCCTTCACTCTTCGGGTTTGCCGTGCCAAAGCCCAGGATCGCGCGGTCTCCCTTCGTTTCCGCCGTGACGATCAGCACCGCTTCCGGGTTGAGGACGCCTTTTTCGTCCACCACAGAGAGCTCGAGGATTCCGTCACCCAGGTCTGTCTGTTCTATATGCACGTCATTGGAGGCAGTCAGCAGCCGATCCTGTTCCGTGCTCTTTCCGTGCCGGATATTGACCGCTGTCAGCTCGCCCGGCTCATAAACGGTATCAAACAGCGCCTTGCAGCGCGCTGTTTTTTGCCTCCCGACGGAGCGGCCATTGACCAGCAGCTCCACCTCATCGGCGTCAGAATAGACCTCCACAATGATGGGCTTGCCTTCATAGCCCCGGTAATTCCAGCTTCGCAGGGCGTCCGACCAGCCCCAGCGGGTGGGAGACTGTTTTTCTCCGTAGTGAGCCGGGTCCTGCACGGCGAGATAGGGTTCTTTCCGAAGACCCCATACAATCTGCCGCCAGTAGGATACCGGGCGGCGGTCTCCGATCAGGTCGAAGTCTCCACATCCAGCGCTCCGCCAGGGGTAAGCACCGTATAAATCATACTCCACCGCCTCGCCGTAGCGGTGCTGGCCGACGCCGGCCTCCCCCAGGTAGTCCCAGGCCGCCCAGCCAAAGTCCCCGATCAGCTGCGAGAGCTTCTCACAGAGCCTCCAGTTCTCATAGAGTGCGCCGGGATAGCACTCCGCACCCAGCAGGACCCGGTGTGGATATTGCGCGGCGTCTGCTTCATAGCGGAAGGTTGCGTAATTGTAGCCTGCCGCATCCAGATAACTGAAGGCCTCCTCCAGCGGCTCTCCGATCTCCCGGGAAGCCATGAGTCTTGCCAGCTCCTCTGCATTTCCGTTCAGAATGGAATTGATGTCCGCACCGGCTTTGATTGCCAGCTCCGGAATTCGTTCCATCAGCGACAGCACCGGGTTCACGCAGTTGGTGAGATAGCGCGAGGAATCCAGCTTGCGGATCTGATCACAGATCTGTCTGCCGTACTGCGCCTCGTGGGGATCGCTGACCTCGCAGATCTCATTGCCAATGGAATAAAGGATCACCGATGGATGATCAAATGCCAGATCTACCATTGCTTCAGCATCTTTCTTCCAGTGAGAAAGAAATTGAGTGGAATAATCATAGTCTACTTTAGGCATAGTCCAGGCGTCGCAAAGCTCCAACATCACTAACATCCCAAGTTCGTCACAGGCGTCAAGCACCGTCCGGCTCGTTGGAAAATGTGCGCAGCGGACAGCGTTGTAGCCGGCTTCTTTCAGCTTTTTGATGCGCCTGAATGTCAAAGCACGGTGCTCGACTGCTCCGACTACGCCGTGATCCTGATGGATACAGCCGCCTCGAAGCTTGACAGGCTCGCCGTTTATTCGAAGGCCATGCATAACATCCAGAGCAAGTTTCCTGACACCGAAACGCGTGTGCTCAGTGTCCAGCCCCTCCAGTTCTGTTTCGCAGTCGTAAAGATAAGGATCTTCAACGCTCCAGAGCTTCGGATGACTCAGCGAAAGACGCAGCGTTACCGCCTTGGTCTCACCGGCCAATAATGTTACAGGAGCGCTGATCTTTGTATCTCCGATACGGTGACTCAGACGGAGAGCTTGCTTTTTTCCTTCCCTGTTGACCAGAGTCGTTTTTATCAGCAGCGCCGCCGCTTCATCATCTGCTTCCGTCACCATTATTTTCACGCCGTTCGGCGCAATATGAACATTGCCCGCCGAAAGCAGCCATACGTCTCTGTAGATACCTGTGCCCGTATACCAGCGACTGGAAGAAACACCGTTTCGTACCAGTACTTTCACAGTATTCTTTCCTTGTTTCAGAAAAGGTATAGCATCGACTGTAAAGGCAGTGTACCCGTTGTGATGCTCTGCAGCCAGACAGCCGTTTATATATACTGATGCATTGTGATAGATTCCCTCGAACTCAAGGTATAAGGCACCGGAAATGTCATTGCATTCGAATTCTTTGGTATAATACACAGTCTTTGCCGGATAATATCCCGTCGCATTGCCTGTGGGAGTTTGGGGATCCCTCACTTCCTCTATCATGGCATCATGGGGCAACGTTACCGGAACCGGCGTTTGTGCACCGTTCAACGTGCGCTCCAGCGCCGTTCCGCTGCCTTTGCAGAACTGCCAACCGTTGTTGAAGCTTTCCCGTTTCATCAATATTTCCTCGAAAGCTGCGCTTCACATTCCTCGCGGCTGATCTCGCCGGCGTTGCATTTCGCCATCAGCTCGGCGTCTTTGTCTTTCAATTTGTAGAAGAGTAGGATCAGGGCGGACAACAGGAAGCCGACGCCCGGGATCAGCGCGTACACCACCCACATACCCTGAATCGCCTGCGGGGTCTGATAGGCGGCCTGCCCGACCTCCATGCCCATGTTCAGCAGTTCTTCATAGCTTTGGGCGGTCACCTCGTGCCAGCCGAACAGTCCCATCACAAAGAGACCAATGCTCGCACCCACGCCGCCGACGGCTTTCGTAACGAAGGCATTGAGCGCATAGAAGATTCCGGCGCAGTCCTTGCCCGTTTTATAGCGCGTATACTCGATGGTATCCGGCGCGATGAAATTCATAAAGATTGCACGCAGGGAATTGGCAAGTCCCGCGATTGTACCGAGAACGATAAAGATAACGATGTTTTCATATCCCGCAAGATACTGCAAAATGTACATGCCGCCGAAAACCGCGCCGAGCAGGATCATGGAATTGCGCCGACCGAAGCGCTTGGCGATCTTATCTGCCTGCGTATTGATGGCGATGGCGGGCACAAAGGCGATGAGGACAGGGATAGAGGTGATCATCGTTTTGCCTTCAAACAGGTAGAAAGAGATTAGCGAACCGACAGCAGCGGAGGTGCTCGTCACGCCCGCGATCAGGGAAGAGAGCAGAAAGACCGCCATATACTTATTGACACGCACGCAGTTCCACATATCGCGCAGAGTGTAGGACTCGCTCTTCTCTTCCTCGGTGTTTTTCAGCTCTGTATTGTACTCCCTGCCGTTTTTCACCAGCGGAATCATAATACCGATACAGATGATCATGGCCACAACAGATACGGACGTAAAGGAGAAGCCGGGACCTGCCACCGGGTCCACAAGGAAGTTGAGCACGATGCCGACCACAACGGCGGCGATCACGGTGATGAGGCCCTTGATCGTGATGATATGAGAACGCTCGTCGGTATTGTCCGTCAGCGTCATGATCAAGCTGTTCATCGGCACCTCGTTGAGAGTACAGGAAAAATCATAGAGCAGATAGCTCACGATAAACCAAGCCAGCTTCGCCCACTGCGGCATATCGGAGGGCATCACATAAAAGACGATGG
>JAEEGH010001388.1_pt1 | contig 70157 bp, 65 predicted proteins | sample 9134181 | NCBI WGS metagenome assembly JAEEGH01 (sample SAMN16246544, study PRJNA631951) | gut metagenome | biome: gut microbiome; feature: rumen; material: DP-attached | host: Bos | place: Iran: Karaj | collected 2018-10 | reverse complement strand
TCCGGCGCGGAATGCCCGGGTGGAGCCGTCTATACCACCGATGGCTACGGCTTCGTGTGTGTTTCACGGGAAATCACGCACCGACTGGTGGAGCACAACTACATATTTGAAGAATCGGACGCATGGCTGGATCTGTGGTGCCACACCACGGTTGAGGATCCCGGCAATGTGTTTTCTTTTTTGGCGCCGGCTGTGCAGTACGGCAAGTACGGCACCATACTTACTTTGGAAACCCTGGGACGCCGCTGGGGCTGGGAAAAGACGAAGGTTTGGAGATTTTTCCAAACGCATGGGGATGTGTTCGCCCTTCGCCGCCTTCCCGGCAGCCTCGGCTGTCTCATTTTCAACCTCGGCTATCCCTGTGATACCGAAATACAGGCTCCCGCTGCAGAGAAGATTTCCGCGCTTATGGGCGAACTGCGCCTTTTGGGACGTGCCGCGCAGCTTGACCGCACCACGATGAACCGGGTCATTGCCTGGTACAGCAGGCATACCGCCATCGTAAACCGGCCAAAACCCCGCGTTGCACTTTCCAACAATATATATCGCGCGTATCTTTCTCCTCTGGAAGCTGGTAGGAACGTAAGTTATGACTGCGGAGGTATCAGTATAGGACTGCCTCTCGGTCTCTCATATTTCGAGCAGATCCGCGGGCCGAATGGGTTCACGGGTTTTGTTTGGCTCACGAAGGAGGACATAACCCATGGAAGACTTGCAACTAAAGCAAGAAGAGAGCTTGCTGGAACGAGCTGATGTTGTGTTAAAGCTGCTGACTAAACGAGGGCTGATTCCCGATAAGAAGATCTGCGATGACGCTCGGCGTGCCGCTCAGCAGAAGAGGCAAAAGGACAGCTATCACAACACCGAATTGTTACTCAAAAATTATCGTCGCATTGCTTGGATGGTAGAATGCTTTCCAGAGGCAATTGCAGAGGAACTGGATCGACCGTTTGAGGCCGTGGATGAGCTGTTGGATGGAGTTAATGTTGCATCAATCTTTGGAAATCGTAAACTGGAACAGCGCACGGCTGCGGTTGAACAGACACGCTTGTTACTGGATCGGATAAACGACGCCTTAACCGTTCTTAAACGAAAACCAGGAAACGGTCAGGATCTGTATAACCTGGTCTATTTGAGCTTTATCGCCCCGGAACAGCTGTCAAATCAGGAAGTACTCTACCGTCTGAATATTTCACCGCGCCATTATTATCGTCTTCGCAAAGAAGCTATTACAATCCTCTCCCTTCGTCTTTGGAGTTCTCCGGATCCGGTTATCGACTTGTGGCTGGAATTGATAGAGATGGGCGAATAAAACAGGATGAGAAGAATAATCTAATCGCTCTTGACGATCTATGAATATGCCTTAAAGCTGTATAGGTTGAAACCATTCATTGTTCGTCTGCTGTAATGGACGGATGAGCATCAATCCCAGATGTATCCACCAGCGAAAACAACCAGAAATTATTGTACATCTGAGCCCCGAGGTATGAAGCCCAGAGCCTTAGGAATCTTTCTGCTCCTGAGTCTCTGGGCTTTTATTGTTACAAAAGTCGAAAAAACTGGTGCTATATTGAAAACTCGCTTTAGAAAGTTATATGGTTCTTGCAAATGTCGCTTGAAAAATATTTATATTGGTGTATTTATATTTCGGGATATGCCTCCAAAGTCTCGTCCTGTGATGATTCTTCCCCCTCAGGATCTTCGTCTTCAGCCCAGATTTCCTCATACTGCCACATTGGAAGCAGGAAGCGCGAATCATCCATATCCACATGCACGCGCTTTGCGCGATCCAGTGGGAGGACCACCGCGTTTTGGCTGCACAAGAGCACCGGCTCCACCGAAATCAGGTCTTTCCCCCTGCGGATGCCCATTTCTTTACAAAGTGCTCTTCCAAATTCGCCCCCTAAGACACGGACGCCCAACCATTCTCCGCTGTACACAGCTGGGGGAATATCAATTTCTCCCTGATCCGGTTCCTCCGGGAACTGAAATCCTATCCATCCAGCGTCCTTATTTTGAATGATGTTGAAGAACAACGGATTGCCCATCTTCTCCAAAATCTCCACGGGAATGACAAGGATGGCGTGATGGCGGTTGAGATAGACCATCGAGGGATCATAGGGCGATGCGGTCAGGGCATGCTTTTCTTCCCGTTCCGGCACCGGCGCTACATTATAAAAATCCGTGTACGGGATCCACGTGTCGGACGGGCTGCCGTATCTGCCCGGCATGGCCAGCATATAGGATGACAGGTTCAGGTATTCTTCATTTCCGTCTTCATCAATAGCGCTTCCTGCGACAAAGGCTTTTTCGTCAATCCGACGCATGTGCGCTGCGATGCCTTGCTTCAACTCTTCATCGTACATCTCCAGCCCTGTAAGCAGCTCCACCGGATTCAGGCCCAACACTTGAAACAACATGATTTGAGCAGCCGCATCGGGAAAACGGTTTCCTTTTTCCCACAGACTGACAGCCTGCGGCGTAACAAGGACAGCTTCCGAAAGCTGCAGCTGTGTCAGACCCAGAGCTTTCCGCTTTCTTCGGATCAATCGCCCGGTTTTCTCATAATCCATTGAATATCTCTCCTTTATTGGTTTTGGTGATGATCCCAGAATAAATGCTGAAACTGCATTTTGCAAGCAACTATCTGTTGAGTAACATTCATTTCAGTTGTGTTTGTGTTGGAGGTGCGATCTTCTCCGGAAGACACCATACTTGCCATAAACGACCTGCTCCACACAACCATCCCAATTCTATCATCAAAAAGTACTGATGTCCACGGAAAATACTATCAAACGAGCAAAATAAAGGAAAACAACCGCAACAATGAAAACCGTATGAATGTGAGTGAAAATGGAGCCTTCTTATGAAAAGCGCAGTACCCAAGGTTTTTGAAAGCGATCTAGGACATATGCAGAAAGTCCCCCCCTTTATTACAGTCCTTCGCATGTGATATAATGACTTATGACGACCTAATTGTAAGATTCGAAAATATTATAAAATCGCTGAAGGAAAAGATATCATCAGCAGAATAGTAAGGTTTTGCAAAACTCACTTCTTGAGGAAAAGCCAGATACGATCTGGTGAATCGTAACTGGCTTTTGGCGGTAGTATTAGTAGTTTCTATGCCTTCACAGCATTATTGTTCTCTTCGGGTTCATTCATTATTGCGATTATTTTCTTTGCATGCTTCCTGCAAGAAGTATAGAATATTATTGCAATTAACACAAACGGAATTGCAGCAAGTTTTGTAGCGCTAAATAGCGCCATAATTGCGAGCGCCAAGAACACTGCTATGCCAGTCCGCGATAGAGCGTATTCACGCGAAAGCGTATGCATAATGGGATTTTTGTTTTTCTTTTTATTAAACTTCACATAGTCATCATTATATGGAATCCAGTGCAGCTTCTTAAGTATCGTTTCTATTAGGACAGAACCAATTCTATTGATAATCAAACCCGTTTCATATGAAATAGCAACAAAACAGATAATCGGTATGACCTCAGATGTGGAGAATACTTTGAGTATAACATTGCTAAACATATTGCTTGCTGCATCGGGGAACAAAAAGATTCCACCTGTTATTAGGACTAAGCCGGCCAGAAGCATATTAACAATATGGTAAAATGGGACCTTAATTTCCATTTTTCCTCCTCAAATTATGTTACTGTTACGTGGATATCATTTACTTATGAACCGTAAATGATCCCAAGTAGGAACCAAAAGAATCGTTTCTTCCCTTTTCTTCTGTTAAGAATGAAGTGTCATATGGGTAATTAGCTTCCGAAACATAAACATGCACCTTATCTCCAGCGCATTCAAATATAATGTCCCCCGCACTATTTTGCTTAATCGTATTGTAATCCGAGTAATAATACAAGTGTTTGGAGGGGGCTTCACCTATAACAATGATTTGAGGGTCAAGTTTTTTTAGCACATCACTTGATACTCTTCCAGATTCTCTACCATGATGTGGTGCAAAAAGGATATCAACCTTTGGCCATTTTATAGTGTCCTTAACCAATTCCAAGAAATCATGCTCAATATCACCCATCCACATTACAACGACACCTTCGTTTACTGAATAGGTAAAAATCGGTGATATGTTATTAAATCCATTGCCGTTTTTTACTTGATCCAGAGCATCTTTATAATTTTGATTTGATGTTATTGGCCATTGGAAATTTATCCCTGCGCATCCGCGTTCATCATCACTAATATTCATCCATTTGCGTGAGCAGCCTTTATAAACAAAAAACGCCGATTTGCCATCCCGTAGAGTGCAATAATGCACGAAGTCTTCGTTTTTGTTCTCTTTTACAGCTGCGTTTTTTACACAATAAAAGTTTACGACTCCAAACTTCTCATCCAAATATTTTAATCCTTTCAAGTGATCCTTGTCCGGATGCGTTGAAATAAAGCGCCTGATTCCTTTGTTGCCACCTTCTGTTTTGATTTCTGAAGTGATATCGGCCCTGTTTTCATCATCCATACAGCAATCAATAATTGTAAAATTATCACTATTGTGCAGGATATAAAACATGTCCCCATCGCCAACAGAAAACGACTTAATAATACTCATTCCATAATCCTCTTTTCTTTTTTTGATTGCGCAGCAACCTAACTTATGCATGAATTATTCTCGTGCATGTAATGTTGTTTTCGATAATAAAGTTTTGATATGGTAGCAGCCTTGGTCATATGTAATAACAATTAAAGAGACTGATTTGCAACAGTATTGCGCTTTTTTCGTGATTTTTAATGAAAAATTTTTTTAATTTGCATAAGAAAATCAAAATTTTTATGGGAAAGGTGATAGTTTTCTTTTTTATTATGTTCTAGGAACAAATGGCACAAAGTTGGCAGAGCTGTGCTAATGACACGCAAAAACGAATGTGCTAAAATAGTATCGTCCAAAAATGGGACGAACGAAACGCCGCTTCTTCGGAGGCGGCGTTTTGCTTTGCCATTCTCGTGGAAGGAGGTAGTGAAAATGGTTAACAAGCTGGAAAGAAAGAGGCACCTGCAGACGGCCTACTGGTCTATGGTAGCAGTCGCGGCGGCGCTGATCGTTTCCATCTCGCCGGTGCTGGCGGACACGATCTGGGATCGGTTCTCCACCATTATGCGAGACGTCTACGGTCAGATCGTTGGAATCTCCACCATTGTGGCAGTGACCGTGGCGGCCATCGCCCTGGTCGTCCGCATGGTGTCGAGGAACCAGCGGGCCGTGGACGAAGCCACCGCCTGGGTCAAGCGGGTCGTGATCACCTGGCTGATCCTCAACATGCTGGGCTTCATCGTGGCCTATCTGCAGCCGCTCATCGCAGGCGGCAGCTACACCGGCTGATTCGGCAGGCAAAAGCAAGGAGGTGATTTCCTTTGCTTGACTGGATCTTCGAGGGCATCATCGACTGGATCAGCGAGACGATCACCGGCTTGATGGACGCGGTGTCCGCCCTGTTTCTTGACGCCCTCGGCACAGACATGACGGCGATGGAGGAGTACTTCCCCTTCGTCACCAAAGCGTTCAGCATCATGCAGTATACGGCCTGGGCCCTGCTGTTTCTGATCACGGTCTGGCAGCTGTTCCGGGTATTCGGCGGGCCGGTCACGGAGGCCGAGAATCCCTGGTCGCTCCTGGCCAGGGCTGCGCTCTTTGCCCTGCTGATCGGTTACGCCAAACCCATATTCATGCTGGCTTTGAAGATCGCCAGAGCGCCGTACACTGCCCTGATGAATGTGACCATGACAGCAGAGGACTTCACCTTCGCAGGCGTCGGCGAGGCCCTGTCCAGCGGCCTCGTCACCGTGGTTTCCGTCGTAAGCGGCGTCGGGCTGATCCTTTTGATCATCCTGGAGATTGCTATGGGCTGGAACTACTTCAAGTTACTGCTGGAGACGGTGGAGCGCTACATCGTAGTGGGCGTCCTCTGCTACACCTCGCCCCTGGCCTTCTGCATGGGCTCCTCCAAGGCAACCAGCAACGTCTTCCGATCCTGGTGCCGGATGGTGGGTTCCCAACTCCTGCTTCTGGTCATGAACGTCTGGTTCCTGCGGGCCTTCAACACGGCCGTGGGCCGGTTCGTCGGCAGCGGCGGTGCACTCACCAACGGCATGGGCAACGTGTTCCTGTGGCTGTTCTGCGTGCTGGCCTTCCTGAAGACCGCCCAGAAGTTCGATTCCTACCTGGCGGCTATGGGCTTAAACGTAGCTCAAACCGGTTCCAGCATGGGTATGGAGCTTCTGCTGGCCGCCCGAGCAATCTCCGGCGTGGCCGGCGGGCGAGGCGGTACGGCAGGAAGCATCTTCAAGGGAACGAGCTCCGTCGCAAGCGGAGCCGCCGGCGCTGCGGGAGCGGCTGCCGGAGGCGGTTTCCTCGGAGGCTTTGCCAACAAGTTCAAGGGCAATTCCTATGTGCGTGACGCAGTGGTTACCGGCGGTACCCGCATGGGAGCCAGCGGTCCTGCCGGCTTCGTCGCCAGAGCCTTCGGCGGTGTGGCTGCCCGAAACGGCGCGACCCTCAACAGCAACTCCATTTCCTCGGTCGCAGCCAGGTCGCCGGTCAACTCCGGTACCATCGGCGGCGACATCGCGGACCGCAGTCTCCACAATTACATGCCCCAGCTGGGCGATCAGACGCTCACGGGCACGCAGATCACTGGCGGGCATATCAGCACCAACGTGGTCGGCGCGGACGGCAAGTCCACTGCCGTAGAGATGTATTCCGCTGATCAGTACGACAGGCCCGACGTACCCCATACCGTGGTGACAGCCGCCGACGGGAGCCAGTGGTATCAGATGGCCAGCGGCGCGGAGGCCGGCAGCTTCTATGAAGCGCCGAACTTCACCGGAAGCCCCGCCGAAGCGGAGCAGGTCGCTGCTCACTTCCCGGACGCTCCGGAGGGCACGACCCTTCGGACGGTCGGAGAAGGCGTGGTGGAGGCGACCAACGGCGAAGGCAGTGCTCTCTGGTACAACAGCGCCTTCTACGACGAGCCGGACGCCCCCCACACGATCATGCAGGCGGCCAATGGCACCGACTGGTACGCCATGCAGCCCCATGCCATGACGCCGGACTTTGAGCCGGCTTCCGGCATTGGCGGCGCGCCGCTGGGCGGAAATGACGGCTCCGGCGGCTTACCCACGGGAGACGGTTCCTCCGCGCCTGGCTCTGGCGACAGCGGATACGGTGTTGATTCCAATGCCGCGGCCTTTGCCTACAACCGCGCCCAGTTCCAGAGCTTCCTGCCCGGATACGAGACGCAGGTCACTTCGGTGGACGGCTCCTTCCGTTCAGAGGGACGCATCGAGGTGCGGCATGAAGACGGCTCCGGCACCATGTTCTACGACACCGCCCAGTACGCCGCTCCCCGCGGAGACTACAAGGTCTATGAAGATCGGAACGGCAGCCAGTGGTACGCCGTGCGCGGCGACGCCGCTGTGGACCGCAAGCCTGTTTACGAACACGGCAAGCCTGTCTATGACGGCGACAAGCTCCGCACAGTGAATGTGGAGACCGTGCGTTATCACAGCACGCCCTCCCGCTTCGCAGCGCCTTCGAAGCGGAACCCCGAAATCAAAGCGCCAAAACGAAGACGGTAAACCTGCGGCCTCCGGGGATTATCCTCGGAGGCCCTTTCTCGAGGAGGTGAAATTATGGCAGAACCGGACAAACAGCAGCTGGGCGACGGCCATGGTAATTACGGCCAGGCTGCCCAGCAGGCGGCAAAGGCCGCCAAACAGGCGACCAAGGCCGCGGCGTCCAAAGGCGCCGAGGCTGCCGCCAAAGGTGCGGAGGCTACTACCAAGGCTGCTGCCGCTACCGTTCATGCAGGTATGCAGGCGGGTGGCTCAGCAGTTTCTGAGGTCGCTGTCGGCACAGCCTCGGGCGGCCCCTGGGGCGCGATTATCGCGGCGGCCTGGGCAATGAGGAAGCCCCTGTTCAAGGTGCTGGTCTGCATCTGTCTGATGCTGGTCTTTCTGATTGTGATCATCGTCTCGCTGCCCAGCATCATCTGGGATTATCTCTTTGGGTCGGACGATTCGCCTCCGAGGGAGAACACAAGCATCACGGAGATCTACAACGAAATGGCGGACGCTGTATCTGTGGTCATCAACGAAGGGCTCGAAGCTTCCATGGCGGAGGTTGAGAGCATCATTGAGGAGAACGGATACGACTATGACCTCTGCATGGAGAACCTGGTCAACTATGCCCAGAGCTCCGCGGGCTTCGACACCTGCTATATCTTGGCGGCCTACTCCGCCTCCATGGAGCAGCAGGGTACCTCGAAGGAGGACATGCTCGAAAAGCTCTCCGGGACCGAGGACAGAATGTTCCCGGTCACCTATACCGAGCTGGAGCAGGAGGTCACCGTTCCAGCAACCTATACAACCTATACGGCTGTCACGGTAACGCATGTCGTTCGTCAGACGCAGACCGGCGAGGTCAACGGTGAGCCCCAATACGAGTATGAAACAGAGACCTCGCAATACTACCGTCCCGATGGAGAAGCAACGACCGATACCGAGATCACGGTGGACAGCTATTCCGCTGTGGAACTGACGATCCCGATCTATTCCCAGGGCCATATCGCGGGCACCCGGACAGAGACCTATTATGAGCCCAACGGCACCGAGACCGTGACGCCGGGCACCGAGACGATCAAATACGCCGAGTTCATCATCCATCCGTTTGACAACAGCGTGATCAACGAGGCCTTTGACATCGACCCGGACGAACAGTACATGGAGTTTTCCATCACTTACGGCGAGGCCATCCAGCGGATGGCAGATTCGCTGAAGATGACCCTGTATGGCGCGCTGGGCGACGGCTCCATGGTCCCGCTGACGGACGCGAAGCTGATTGCCTTCGTTTCCCGGCAGGATTGCAGTCCCGTCAGAAAACATCTGCTGGAAACGGCGCTCTCCTTGGTTGGCAGAGTCCCATACTTCTGGGGCGGCAAGTCCGGTCCCGGCTGGAATAGTGAGTGGAACACGCCAAAGCTGGTCACCGCAGACGGTTCCAGTACCACCGGCACGATCCGACCCTACGGCCTGGACTGCTCCGGTTTTACGCACTGGACCTATAACACCGCCCTGGGCGTAAACATTACCCGCGGCATTTACGGTCAGTATGACAACAGCACGCCGATCACAGAGGCGGAACTGCTGCCCGGGGATCTTGGCTGCCTGCCGAGCGAAGACGGTGGCTGGAACCACGTGCTGCTCTTTGCAGGCTACGATGAAAACGGCACGGGGATGTGGGTTCACTGCACCAGCGGCAGCGGCGTCGTACTCAACACGCCCAGCTACGTGGACCGCCTCTACTACTGCCGGCCTAACGGCGTGGACTATGATGCGCCGCTGTCTGAATAATCTCCGAAACGAAGAAAGCACCCGAAGGCGCTCCTGTGAACGTCTTCGGGTGACAGTCTTTTAGCATCGGTTTGTGCCGCCTTGCTTATGTCTATTACCGCACTTCCCAATAGCCTCGCTTGGATGTCCCCACTCTGATAATCCGTTGCTTATTTCTCAGCCCATCTAAGGCTCGCTGCACAGTTTTTACGGTTTTTCCGATTTTGCCTGCAAGCTCTTCTCTCGTGAGATTCGGTTGCTGCTTCAACAGCTCATATACTTTCGCTTCGCTTGGCGTAAAGGAATCAGTCGGTGAAATTTGTGTGTTACTGTTCACTTGCGAAGTATTAGGAATGTTCCTGAAGAAAATGAAAGAGAATCCGTATGCCATCTTCTCATATCCGCATTTTACTCCCGCTTCAGTGCATGAGGAATAAACGCGCTTGAATCCACTTCCAAAGGATTCGATGTCATGGCAAAGGTACAGCGTTTTGGCAATGAGCTCGTTTCGAAGGATTGAAGCCAGGTTCTGCGTTGCAAAATCCTCCGGTGTCAGCATCGCAGGGAATTCGCCCGGATTATAGATTACGACCTTCCCAGGATGAATGTCGATTTCATGCTGAGAGGCAGCGCCATACTGAGCGTGTGCAAAGCTGTTGATAATAATTTCACGGAGCGCATTCTGAGGTATTTCCGGGATTTCCTCACGGAGAAGGCCTTTGATTTCCGCTCTCCAACGGATATTCCGATTGACATAGCTGATTGCGTCGTCAACCAACCGAAACACATTGTTTTCAAGACGGTTGATGTCTAAAAAGGTCAGCTTTTCGTCGCTTGCGAAGACTGCCAGCTTCAAAACGACAGGGCCGTTTTTTCCGAAAAGGACATTTCCCGCCTGATTCAGCTTGCCGTTTTTGATTAGGCCGAGCTTGCTCAGCAATCTTTCTTCGTCAAAACTGTCCGACGGAAGTCTGCCGCAGGCAGTGGCCTTCTCGAAAAAAGCCTTCAGCGCCTCTGTGTCCACATCTTTAATCGTGTACTCCGTTTCTCTCTGCTCCCACTTTTCAGATAGAGCACCTTCCAGCATCATGCTTTTCAATTCCTCGGGATTCATTTCCCGGCTCTCGTCGGCAACGCGAAGGTAGTATTTCCCATAGGCAGAATAAGGCCTGTTTGATCCGTCGAATTTTACTTCGATAATGTCCCTGCCGTCAATAGTTATCTTCTCGACCTGCGGATAGATTTGTGGCCGGATGCTTTCATAAACGGTTCTGGATACGTCCCGAAGTGTTGACTCAACAATCTGGAAACCCTTCACGTCACCGTTGGGCCAGACGCCAAAATAGAGAGTCCCTCTTTCGTGTTTGTTCAAGATCGCAGCCATGTCGATCACAGCATCGTGCAGCTCGCCTGTCGTTTTCTTGAATTCCAGCTCCTCTGTTTCATGTCCAAAGTTAATCACAGTTTTGCCTCCTTGTCTTTTTTCATAATTATAGTTTCATGAGGGACATTTGTCAACGAGAAATGTCCCTCATAATGTCCTTTTGCTATCACAAATTCCATGATTGAGACGCAAAAAGGACATTTGCCATTGCACTACCCAGAAAGGAGTGTTTCATGGAAGAGCAAGAATTCAACAACGTATACGCAATCCCCGCAAACTTCACTGACTCCGGCAAGATTCTCGGCGGCATGGTCGAGCCGAGAAACGCCATTGAGGCGCTGATCCTGGTCTTCGCCCTGGGTTATCCGGAGCTCATGCTGATCTCCATGCCGTCCACGGTGCGGATCGTGGTCATGGTCGTGACCCTGATTCCATTGGCCGTGGTTGCCTTGATGGGCGTGGACGGCGACTCCCTGTTCCGATACCTCGGACATATATTCCGCCACCTGCTGTACCGGCGGACATTACATTGCAGAAGGGTGGGATACCGCTATGGACAGCAAGCACCCGTCAAACACAAAAAGCAAAAACGATGAACGGCTGGAGTTCACCCAGGACTTCGTCCCGGTCAAGGAGATTCGACACGGGATCATAGAGACCACCGACCACCGATATATTAAGATCCTGGAGATCGAGCCAATCAACTTTATGCTGCGCTCCGAAGAAGAGCAGTTTGGGATCATCTCGTCCTTCGCAAGCTGGCTGAAGATCTCGCCCATGCGGCTGCAGTTCAAGAGCATCACCCGCAAGGCAGACTCCGACCGGCATATCAACATGGTGCGGCAGGAGCTCGCCCGGGAGGACAACCCTGCCTGCAAACGGCAGGGTGAGGAATACATCCGTTTTATCAAGGAGATCGGCAGCAGAGAAGCGCTCACCCGGCGCTTCTTTTTGATTTTCCAATACGAGGAGATCCGTAAGGGCGACAGCTCGGACTACGCCCAGGTTCTGGGCACGATGCAGACCGTGGAGCAGAACGCCCGTGCCTATTTCCTGCAGTGCGGCAACACCATCATCCAGCCCTCAGACCCGGACGAGGCCGCGGCGGAGATCCTCTATCAGTTCTTCAACCGGCGGTCCTGTGTGGACGAGCCCTTCACGTCCCGGGTGGATCGGGTGGTGCTGGATACCATGGCCGCGAAAAAGCTGGTGCTGGGCGTCGATCCCGTTCCCCATATCCGCATGGCGCACTTTATCGCTCCCCGGGGCATCGACCTGCGGCACAGCGGCTATGTTGTCATGGACGGGCTCTACTACGCCTTCCTCTATATCAAGGCCAGCGGCTTCCCGGGCAGGGTCCGGGGTGGCTGGATGTCCTCCCTGGTCAACGCCGGTGAGGGCGTCGACGTGGACGTGTTCCTGCGGCGGGAGAACCGCAGCAAGGCCATCGACAAGGTGGCGCAGCGCATAAGGCTCAACCGCACAAAGCTCAAGGGGATGCAGGATACCAGCACCGACTACGAGGAGCTGGCTAATTCCATCCAGTCCGGCTACTTCATCAAGAACGGCATCGCCAACTACAACGAGGATCTGTTCTATTTGTCCGTATTCATCACGGTGTCCGCCCGGAGCTATGAGGAGCTGATGTGGCGCAAAGGCCAGATGTCCGATATGCTGAAATCCATGGACATGTACGTCTCCGACTGCCGTTTCCAGCAGGAAAAGGCGCTGAAGACGGTCATGCCCTTTCTTTGCATCGATCCCGGTCTGGAGAAGAAATCCCAGCGGAACGTCCTGACCACGGGTGCGGCCTCCACCTACATGTTCACGAGCTTCGAGATGTCGGACGACACCGGCGTGCTGCTGGGCGTCAATCGGCATAATAACTCTCTGTGCATCGTAGATCTGTTCAACACCAAGAAGAACAAAAACGCCAATCTGAACCTCATCGGCACCAGCGGCGCAGGCAAGACCTTTACCCTCCAGTTGCTGGCTCTGCGGATGCGGATGCGAGGCATCCAGTGCTTCATTCTGGCACCCATCAAGGGCCACGAGTTCCGCCGGGCCTGCAACCAGATCGGCGGCTCCTTCATCCGGATCGCCCCGGGCTCGCCCCACTGCATCAACGTTATGGAGATCCGCCACACGCTGGCCCCGGAGATGGAGCTGATCGACGCCATGGACTATATGGAGCAGGGCTCCATGCTGGCCGGCAAGATCCAGCAGCTCATGACCTTCTTCTATCTGCTGATCCCGGATATGACCAACGAGGAGGAGCAGATGCTGGACGAGGCCCTGATTAAGACCTACGCGGACTTCGGCATCACCCACGACAACGAATCCGTCTACGAGGACAAGACCTGCACGCCGCCGAAGATGAAGCGGATGCCCATCCTCGGGGATCTGCACAAGCACCTGCAGGAGAGCCCGCTGACCGAGCGGCTGGCCGTCATCGTCAGCCGCTTCGTGACCGGTTCGGCCCAGAGCTTCAACCGGCAGACCAACGTGGATCTGTCCAACAAGTACATTGTCTTTGACCTCTCGGAGCTCAAGGGCAAGCTGCTGCCTGTGGGCATGATGATCGCGCTGGACTACGTGTGGGACAGCGTGAAATCAGACCTCACCAAGAAGAAGGCCGTCATGATCGACGAGATCTGGAAGCTGATCGGCGCGTCCTCGAACCGGCAGGCGGCAGAATTCTGTCTGACAATCTTCAAGACGATCCGGGGCTTCGGCGGCGCGGCCATCTCAGCCACACAGGATCTGTCCGATTTCTTCGGCCTGGAGGACGGCAAGTACGGCCGGGCCATCATCAACAATTCCAAGACCAAGATCCTGCTAAATCTGGAGCCTGACGAAGCCAAGTACGTCCGGGACGTGCTGCGGCTGACGCCCACCGAGGTCCGGGCTGTGACCCGCTTCGAGCGCGGCGAGGCTCTGATCAGCGCGAACAATAACAAGGTCCCGGTGGTCATCAAGGCCTCCCGCGAGGAGCAGGAGCTGATCACTACGGACCGTGCCGAGCTGGAGGCCATCCTCCGGCAGCGGCAAAAAGAACAACAGGAAGGAGGAGGTTCCAATGCCTCTGCCGGATGAGCTTCATGTCATCAAATGGCTGTCCCAATACGGGGCGCTGCCAAAAGCGCAGGTCGTAAAGCTTCTGAACAAGCCGCCGGGGACGGCGGAGAAAATCCTGCGCGGTCTCAAACGGGATCTCGAAATCTCGGATACCGGCGGCGGTTACTATCTGGGCATTGACCCGCTGAGCCGCCCTGACCAGCGGATCGTGCTGGCGGTCTGGGTGCTGATCCAGTTCATAGATTCCGTGGACCCCATGGCCCATTATCCGGCCACTTACCCGGCGCAGATCGCTTTTCTGAAGGGGAACACCACCTATGAAATCGTGGTGATCTATGAAAACGAGGGTCGTCTGCTAAAGCTGCTCCAGCCGGAGGAGGACCTGAAATACATCATCGTTCTGCCCCGCAGCTCCATGGCAGCCTCGCTGCGGCTGCCCAAGGCGCCATGCCTGTTTGCCACTGTAGACTACAACGGGCAGGAGGAACCGACTGTCACATTTTATACGGAGGCGATTGCTGATGAAACGATTTGAGCAAACGCTGGATCGTATCGACAGCACCTTGGCCAACATGACCAACCGCGTCGATGTCATCCGCGGATTCTACGACCAATCCAATATGAAGGCCTGCTACCTGCAGACGCTCCGGTTGGAGGAAACGGCTGAGCGCTTGACTCTCTTTGCCAGATCCCTGCCGGTCTACACCGGAGCAAGAACCGCACCGGAGGACGTGGCTCAGATCATCCGGGATACCATCCCGGTGCAGATTGGGTTCACTGTTGAGGGGTGGTTCTGCCTTCGGATTCCGCTCCTGCTTCCGAAAAAGGCTGCGGGATCTGTCAACTACATCCGGGGCTTTTTGTTCCAGGCGCTGAGCGAGTTTTTCCGGGACAAGCAGCCGGTGCAATACCGGGACTGCGTTATCGTCCTCCGGCACGTCTACGACAGAGGCTTCCCGGAGCGGCAGTGGCGGGATCACGACAACATCGAAATCAAGTTGGTGATAGACGCTGCAGCCCTCTATGTGCTCCCCGACGACGGGCCGAAAAACTGCTGCCACTACTACTGCTCCGACGCGGCCGACAGCGAGCGGACCGAACTTTACATCGTCCCCCGCGAAGAGTTCCCGAAGTGGCTGGCAAAGCAGAAAACCATCCCGGACGGAGGCGTGACGCTGTATGAAAACTACCCGATTTCGACAGAAAAGGATATGTAAAAACCGGCCGTTTTTCAGCCTTGACGAACGGATATCAGCCTTCGGCCGGAAAACCGCGGAAAACCGGACATTTTCGGTCTGTGCCGCCCGAAAAAAGCGACGAAGTCAGCAGTCACCTTGTCGCAATGACTTCCAAATCGAGGTGAGCTGAGATGGTGTACTTTCGCCCGGGCAGTCATCTTTGCAGGCTCTGCGCGCTCCTCGCAGTCACTGGCGAAATAGCCGTAAAATCGCTGTACCTGCTGGGGAGCCAACGCGTCTACCGAGCGCTGGTGGCAAAGCTGACCGAGCCGCAGATGATCGTCAACTCGGAAACAGCGGAGACGCTGTTCTGCCGGCTTCTTACGCTGCACGGAAAAGGCGCAAAGAAATCTGTCCGGTTTTATAAGGCCGGTCTTCCGGTGCTGGATTGGATCGGCGCAAGGGAGTTTTACATGGCCGCCTTCTGGAATCACAAGCTGCCAAGTGACGACACCCATGTGGAACGAAACTTCCGGCTTGCTGAGGCGGCAGTTGTTTTTATGCAGGCCGACTGTGAGTTCCGACCGTGGGAGATGGAAGCGTTTCAGGGACATATCATCCGACGGCTGAACTTTCCCAGACCGAGCTTCTATGCCGCCCGGGAGCTGAAGAATGTCGAGCGAAACGATTTGAAGAAAATCCAGTATGCGCGATTCATAGGAACGGTTTTCACGAACGATACCGGGATGACGGTCTACAACACCCGGGATGCGGTCATGAAATGGAACGGCATGAGCGAGTTCAAAGCACGACAGGCCATTGATGCCCTTGCTCGTTTGAACACCGGCTTACGGGAGGTCAATGCGGCAATCCTGCTTGGAGACTCCGAGGACGTGGCTGTCCGGATGCTGGAGTCCTTTGAAAAGGAACGCAGGGTGGAGTTTCGGTTTGACAGCATCTACCAGCACATCTACTTTGTGCCCCTGAGCGCAGATGGCGTTCGACAGCTTCGGCTATTGCTCTTTCCAGACTGGAACGCGCAGCTGCTTTCTTTGATGTTTGCGCCGGAGGAACGTTCCTACAATTTGGGCAGCTTTGTGTATGACGCCATTGTAGATGGCGCCTATGTGCTGATCTTTCTGGACGGTGATCTCCCCAGACTGATTCGCTTCCGAAGCGGAATAACGCCCGGCCGATATCGGCACGAGGTCCTCTGCTTCCCACATCAGGTCAGTCTGGTAAAGCAGATGCTAGGAGATCAGGTTGACATAAGAATTATCGAGCTCGGGGACATTGAAAGCGCTCTGGGCATGAAAGGAGGGACTGTATTTGACTCATAAGCTTGGAAAAGCGCTGCTCATTGCGCTGCTCTCCATACTGGGGCTCTTCGCACTGTTCTATATCGGCGGAATAGTCGGGCAAGTGCTGGAGAATTACCAGAACTGGGTGGACGCCGGCGGAATGACAGGACAAGCACGAATGGCCAGAGTGTCGTGGGATCTGGGCACCTGCTTTTCACACACCTTCACGGTCAAGGGTCTGATCGGTATGGGTGTGCTGTTGGCTGTCATCGGCGGGATCTTCATCTATGTGAAGCTCCATGATAAGTTTGACGGTAAGACCCATGACGAACGCGGCTTCACCGTCACGAAGAACGGCCTTTACGGGACGGCATCCTGGATGTCCGAAAAGGAGATGAAAAAGGTTCTGGAGGTGTCGACGCCCGAACAGGCGGAGGGAACCATACTGGGAGAATCCCGCGGGAAGGTGATCTGTATGCCCAAGGACACCAGACTGAATCGGCACATCGCCATCTTCGGCGCATCCGGAACCATGAAGACGCGCGCGGTGGTCCGCAACGCTTTGTTCCAAGCCATCAAGCGTGGTGAGTCTGTGGTGGTGACGGATACCAAGGGCGAGCTCTACGGGGATACCGCGGAGCTGTACCGCCAAAACGTGTATGACGTAAAGGTGTTCAACCTGGTGAGTCCCACCCATGGAGACTCGTGGAACTGCATGTCCGATCTCCAGGGTGACACCCTCATGGCCCATGTGCTGACCAACGTCATCATCGGCAATACCAGCTCCGGCAAGGGCGACCACTTCTGGGACAACGGCGAAGCCAACCTGCTCAAGGCGCTGGTCCTGTATGTGGATAAGGACCGCACACGGGATCCGGCCGACAAGCATCTTCCGGCGGTCTACCAAATGCTGACCCGGTACAGCGAACGTCAGCTCACCGCCTTGTTTGAGAAGCTGGAAATCGACCACCCCGCTCGGGCACCCTTCAACCTGTTCTCTCAATCCAGTGACACGGTGCGATCGGGGATTGTGCTGGGACTGGGCACGCGTCTGCAGGTACTGCAGAACCAGGCGGTGCAGCAGATCACGAGTCAGTCTGATATAGACCTGACCGCCCCCGGGAAACGGAAATGCGCATATTTCATTATCCTGAGCGACCAGGACGCCAGCATGGCATTCCTGTCATCGCTCTTTTTTTCGTTCCTGTTCATCAAACTGACCCGCTATGCCGACGCAAATCCAAACGGTCGCTGTGATGTGCCCGTCAATCTGATCTTTGACGAGTTCAACAATGTCGGCAGGATCGGCGGCGCAGCGGACGGTTCAGACTTCACCCGCGCCCTCAGCACCATCCGTTCCCGGGACATCCGGGTCATGCTGGCCGTGCAGAGTCTCGGGCAATTGCAGAATCGGTATGGAAACAATCTCTGGGCCGAAATCATCGGCAACTGTGACATCCAGCTGATGCTGGGTTGTACCGACGATGTGAGCGCCGAGTACTTCTCTGCTCGCAGCGGCGACATCTCTGTGGAGGTGGACTCCACCATGACGGTCCGTCGGACGATCGCGGTGGCGCAGATCATTCCCCAATACCGACAGACACAGGGCCAGGGCAAAAGGCGCCTTTTGACGCCGGATGAGGTGCTTCGCCTGCCAAACGACGAACTGCTCTGCATCGTCCGAGGCTGCAATATCCTCAAGCTTCGGAAGTTCGACTACACGCGCCATCCCATGGCCAGGGAGATCCGACGGGTGTCAGTCTATGACTACGACCCCCATTCCGGTCTGACATACAGCCCGATCAAGGCGCCTGAGCCCGCGCCGGCCGAGTCTTCGAAGCCCGCGCGCAAAACCATGTACAGCTCGACGAAGCCGCCGAGAGATTATTAACCATCATAAAAGGAGGAGATTCCAATGATCAACCATGAAGAACCCCTGGAACGGGGCATTCCGCCCCAGACTGATTCGAAAGCGGCGCCTTCCGGCCTGAATCCCCCGGATCCCGGTGCACTAAGGCAACCAAGCGCGCCAAATGTATCTCAGTCTGGTGCTGCGCCGTTTCGATCCAGAAAGGTGCCTAGGTCCGTGGTCACCATCGATGAGCGTCCCACTGTGGAAACCGACGCTGACAAAGCACAGTCCGATTTGCTGGATCTTGTCGAGTCCCAGAAATCCGGCCGCATCCTGACCGGTACCATTCAGGGCATCGAGGAGCTGCCCAGCAATCCCAATCATTCCGTGGCAGTCATCTATCATGGGGAGTTCAAGATCGTGATCCCCGTGGAGGAGGCTGTGGAGCTGCCCGCCAATTTCTCCGGCAGCAACGGTGACACGGTACGCCAGCTCATGCTCAGCAAGCGGCTGGGTGCCGAGGTGGACTACATCGTCAAGGGGCTGGATCAGAATGCCGGCGTCGCGGTCGCCAGCCGGCTGGAGGCCATGCGGGCCAAGCGGCGTCAGTATTACCTGGGCACAGACAGGGACGGAAACTACCAGATCTACGAGGGCATCTGCGCCGAAGCGCGCGTCGTCTCCGCCATCCGGGCCGGCATCTTCGCGGACCTGTTCGGTCTGGAGGTGTTCATTCCCATCCGGGAGCTGAGCTACCAGAGACTGCTGGACGCGTCCACGCAGTTCCAGCCCGGGCAGAGGATCCTGGTGAAGATCCTCAGCGTGGATCGCTCTGACCGGGATCACATCAAGGTAACCGCTTCCGTGAAGCAGGCAGGCGCCAACCCATACGAACGTGCGCTGCGAATGTATTCTGTCGGGAACAAATACGTCGGCTCGGTCAGCATGGTGGACGCAACCGGTGTGTTCGTGGCGCTGGACGGCGGCATCGACTGTCTGTGCAGCTATCCCAAGCGGGGCCGCCCGCCCAGAGGCGCCCGGGTCACGGTTCGCATTCTGGGCATAAACCATGAGACAAACCGAATCTGGGGTGCCATCACCCATGTGGCCATGGCGAGATAAAGGAGGTCCGTATGACAGAAGCACCAAAGGAGGCACAATCGGATCGGGTGAGTCTGATCCGACAGGCGCGACAGTTGGTCAGCGCGTGCATTATGATTGAGTCTGCCGACGACACATCCCTCGCCGCTTACTACCGCGGCTTTTTCCTGCAATTGTCTTTTTCCGAGCTGCATCCGCTTATTGTATTTTGCCTGGCCAAAAAGATTCAGGATACCGCGTTTTCAAAACAGTTTGAGTCTGTAAACGAGCTCAATCTGCGCAGCGTACTGGGATGCCATACGATCAATCCTGAGGTCGGCTGCTATGCATACCGAGCCGTTTATTGGCTGGACGCAGAGCTGACACAAGATCGGCTGTTCGAGATTCTCGAACGTCTGGTCGGCGAAGCGCAGCGGGGCTATCATCGCTTATCCGCTTGAAACCAAGTTGCATTTCCCTTGACTTTTCGGTGTAATCAAGTAGAATCTATATCAGAAGGGATGATGCATCATGAAACGCGTGATCCGGGTAACCCTGATTCTGCTCCTCTGTACCATACTGACTATGGCCGGCTGCAAAAAAGCGGCGGATCCGGCCGGAGAGAACACGCAATTGCTGCCTTCAGAATCTGTGCTCCAGACTGAAACAGAATTAGCGTCGGATACAGTGCACTGGAGTGATATCGATTTGGATTCCAATCCTGCAGATACGACCGCAGCACAGACCGAGTCCACCGAGTCTTCGATCGAGGTGACCGAGCTCCCGGAGCTGGACACGACCGTTCCGCAGTCATCTGAAACGGGAACTGAGCCTGCGCCGACTGAGACGGAAAAGACGACAGATCCTCAGCCCACAGAACCCAAACCCACAACCCCAGCGCCAACGGAGCCGAAGCCCGCCGAGTCGCCCCATGTTCATAGCTGGGGCGCTTGGCAGCAAACGACAGCTCCTACTTGCGGTGCAGAGGGCAGCGAGACCCGGAGCTGTTCTGGCTGCGCTCAGGCTGAAACCCAACCGGTCGCCGCCACCGGAAATCATAGCTGGAGCGAGACTGCCGCTCCCACCTGCACCGCTGCCGGAAGCAAAACCTGCACCATTTGCGGAATGACGGAAAGTATGGCCGCCCTTGGTCACGCATGGGTACATCATGACGAGGAAGGGCACTGGCGTGCTGTCCTGACCTGCCGCTGCGGAGCGGTGTTCTACAGCTATGATGAGTGGTCTGCGCACATGGATTCCTATCTTGATACTGCAGAAGAAGGTAATCACACTGGCTTTTCGCAACATGGCGAATGGATCGTAGACCACTCCGCTTATGACATCTGCTCCCTTTGCGGAATGACAAGATAGAAAATCAAATATCTGTATCACAAGAAAAGCACGAAAGGTTCGTGCTTTTCTTGTTCTTTTTTACCGACACCATAAAATACAACACAGGAGGAATAAACATGAACATTTTACGCATCCGCAAATACGTGGCCTTTCTGCTTCTGTTCGTGATGCTGTTCAGCGTGTTTCCGCTCCAGTCTTTCGCGCTGGAAACGAATGTCGAAAACGAACAAATCGAAGCGGAAGCAGAGTCCAACACGCCTGAACAGCTTATGCCCATCGCGGAAGCGCCACGAGATCACTTGCTTTGTCGCCTTGTCGGGGATCGTTTCATTCCCTATGACCCGGACACAGATGATCCGGACGCGGATAGTCCCATGGACGCCAGACCAGACTCAACATACAAGTATTCAGACATTTTCAGCGCTCACAGCGCGGATATGAACGGCAACAAGATCAAGGCCGGCGGCGCGTATACAGCCACCACCTACGGTGCGAATGATACCGCATGGTTTCCTGCAGCCGGTTCTTCTTTCAGTAAAGAACTGAGCTTTGACGGAACCCATTATGTTTGCATCGGCGCGATGTATGCAAATCAAGGTCCGTACAGCGTTTCCTGGGAGTCTGGAAACTATTGCGGGCTTGCGATTCGGCCAAGCCAGGAAGACGGATACGCCTCCACGTCGAACAGCGCATACTACATCCGGGGCAGCGGCGTGCCAAGCTATAAGCTGGAGCTGCTGAAAACGAAGCATATTCCGCAATATACACAGGAAGAGTTTACCGTGATCAACCTGATTTATGCTGTTGCAAACGGTATGGGCGGCATGGATGTAAACGCAGGAAGCGCAACGCACATCGCCGCAGCTTATACGCTGGTCATGAATGTTGTGATCGGGTATATAGGCCTTGGCTCGGATTATTTGTTCCACGGGCTCCCCATCGCAACAACCAGTACTGCGGTGAATAAAGAAATGTGCGAGATTCTGGTTCGCTGTGAAGTATATTCCAGGGAAAAGCTGCTGGGCGGATCCGCGACAGGCGACAATACCCTTGCCCGTCTCAAGGCCAAGCTGAACTATACGCCTACAGATATGACAGACTATACCGTAAAAAACGGAGCAGCCACTTACGAGGATATGCGCTATCTGCAAATCAACAAGAGTACATCCTCGGGAAATCAGATCTACATTTGGGGGGTAAATTTCATCGAATTTACCCCGAGCAAGCCGGTAGCATTGAAAAAGACTATCCAGGCATCCGGCAGCGCACTGGCGTGCATTCAAGGCAACCCGCTTTATAGTCTGGCTGGAGCGGAATACGCGATTTATAAGAGCTATGTTTCCAGTGACACTCTGGAGGAAACCCTGATCACGGATGCGAACGGTAATGCCACAAGCGCCAAGCTCTATCCTGTAGGCACCGTGCTCTATGCGGTTGAAGCAAAGGCTCCTCCGGGTTATCTGAAAACAAGCGAAGCCGCAATACTTACAGTTTCTGCTTATGCCAGTGAAAACGTGTTTTGTGTATCCGATACGCCATCCTTTGACCCGGAAGTATTGAAAATCACAAAAACTGGAGCCGACAGTGTAAAAATACAAGGTGCAGTCTTTCAGGTCGAGTTTTTTGCCGCAGCCAGTCCAACCGGAGCAGCAAATCGGACTTGGTATTTTCAGTCCGACACGAATGGCGTTGTTAAGTTTGACGATACCCACCTGGCCTCTGGCTATACTTCTGATGCGCTGTTCAAACCGGACAGCAGCACAGCTTTTCCTCTTGGCTGCATCAAGGTAACAGAGGTCAAGGCCGCCCAGGGCTATTCGCTGCCGTCTGGTAACAATGGAACCGCCTATATTTACATCCGACAGAACCAGAACGGCATAGTAGCGACTGCTGCCTGGGGTGACGTGAATGGAAATCCTGTCACCACAATCGGTATGTACACGGTCACAAACGACACTATTACCGCTGTCAACACCAAAGTTTACGGTGCTCCATTTACCGTGCAGAAAGCCGATCCCTCCGGTGCTTCGCTGGAAGGCGCGATCTTCCGCGTAGATTACTTTAATGCGGCATGGTTCGATCAGACCAAGCTGGAACGAACCTGGTACTTTAAGACGGATAGCAACGGCTTCTTTACGCTGGACGCCGCGCATCTTGCGCTCGGCTATACATCCTCTGCACTGTTTGACGTCGGCAAAATTCCTCTTGGCGTTATGGCTGTGCGGGAGTGGGTGGCTCCAACGGGCTACCGGGCGGTGAGCTTCACCGGCGCGTGGCGGATCAAGCAGGCGTCAAGCGGCTCCTCCACCGTGAAAAGCTATTGGGCTGCCAGCGACTGCGAAATGCCGACAAGCAGCTATGGGGATTCTGTCTATATCCTGGACGCCGACCCGACCTTGCTCTATGTGAAGAACGCTCCGCTCACTGGGACGATGGTCATGCGAAAGACCTCGCCAGAAGGCAATGTAGAAGGTTATTGTTTCCGACTCTACCGCCACGAGAACACGGCGGTTGGCGTCTCGGCAAAAACATGGTATGGAAAGTCTGACGCTGCGGGTAACGTATACAATACTGACGCCGGTTTCAGCGAACCCGAAACCAGAGTGTACACCTTCACAGATCTGCTGGACGGCACCTATGCCTTCCGGGAGCTGTTGTCGCTCCTTGGGGCTGGAGACGTCTGGCCGGAAAGCATCACCTTCACAACCTCCGGGGGCATCACACCGGCTTGCGAACGAACCTTCACAGGCGATGAACTGCACGCGGACACCAACGGAGACTGTACGGTTTCCAACATCGTTCTGACCGGTTTGAACGGCGGCGGTCAATTAACAGTGGCGATTCATAACAAGCCGATTGCTGATCCGGGCAGCATTACCGTTCACAAGGTTGATGAGCAGAATCGGCCGCTCTCCGGCGTGACCTTCTGCTTGGAATTTTCCACAGATAGCGGCGCGACCTGGGCTCCCGTGTTCTCCCGTGCGGAGAACGAGAGTATCATTGTCGGCGGCTGCACCTCGCCCGGATTGATGAACGGGCTGCTTGTCACAGGTTCAGACGGCTTTGCGGCTTTTTGCGGATTGCATGTATCAACCCAACAGGCAGACATCCGCTACCGACTGACAGAGGTGGCCACACTTCCCGGCTATGGCCTGCTTGCTGAGCCTGTATATGTCGGCAGCCTCTCAACAGCTGAAGAGATCGACATATCGTTCACCGTTGTCAACATGCCAAACTTCCAGCTTCCTCAAACTGGCGGCTCTGGTTTTATCGAAACTGTGATTGGAATCATCTTTGCCGGTGCGGCTGCGCTGACCGTACTGCTCCTGCTCAGAAAGCGCAGAGGATCCTGCGTATGAGGAAAAAGCTGATGCGCTATTGGAGCCGGGATCGTCCCCGGATGCGAGAAAGCAAGAAGCGACGTTTCAGCAAGCCAGACCCACAAAACAAATCCAACTATAAACTTATGGAGGTTGCCATCATGAAACAACTCAAGAGATTCTTCGCTCTGTGCCTGATTCTGGCACTGAGCCTGACCGTCATCCCCGCCGCATTTGCGGCCACCGCTCCCGAAGCGACCATCGATCCCACCCGCACCGGCTCCTTGTCGGTCTTCAAGTATGACATCACCAAGGCCGAAGCTGACGGCGTCTGGGACAGCTCCTATGTCTCCACCGGCGTCTACGATGAATCCGGCGTCAACGACATCCTCGGCAATCCCGCCAAGGAAAACACCCTGGGCAACGGCGACGTCTCCTACGGTTATGCAGTGAAGGGCGTCGAGTTCACGTATAAGCGCATTGCCAGCATCACCACCTTCTCCGACACGGTTCAGGAGAACGGCCAGACCGTCAACCGTGTCAGCCTGCTCTACGGCTTCCCCGTGAACAACACCAGCAGCAAGTTCTTCGATGCCATCGACCTGAGCATCTACCAGAGAGTGGAGGCCGCGGACAACACCGTGGACGGCGTGCAGTACTACTACTTCACTGCCGACGCTCTGATCGCCGCCCTGGAGTACTCCATGGAGTACAACGCCACCGAGACCCGGACGGCGCTGGAGAACTACGTTCTGAACAGCGGCGGTACTACCATGCCCGAGACCGACAGCTTCGGTCACACTTACGCGGAGGGTCTGGAGCTTGGCCTCTACCTGGTGGTTGAAACCAAAGTCCCGGAGATGATCACCTGCACCACCACGCCCTTCCTGGCGAGCGTCCCCATGACCACGGTCAACGGCGGCAATGCGGACAACGGAGGCGAGGAGTGGCTCTATGACGTCACGATCTATCCCAAAAACACCTCCGGCAACCCAGATCTGGAGAAGACCGTCCGGGAGTCCAAGCCCGATACCGGCAACAACAACGGCAGCGCCACCGACATCGGCGACGGCTTCGAACACACCGCCACCGGCTCCGCCGGGGACGTGATGGAGTACCAGATCCTTTCCACTCTGCCCACCATCACCAGCAAGGCCACCTATCTCAGCGCCTACACCTTTGTCGATACTTTGAGCAAGGGTATTACCTACAACCGGAACGACGTGGTCCTGGAGTTCTTCCGGGATACCGCCTGCACCGACAAGGTCGCCACCTGGCGTCAGACTGACTCTGTGGAGGTGTTCCAGGTCAGCTATGCCGACGGTGAGAACAGCTCCGAGATCATGACCATCTCCATGACGGAGGCCGGTCTTAAGGAGATTAACACGTCCAAGCTGGTCTATCCCGCCGACACCATGGTCAACTCCGGCTTCAGCGGCTGCACCCTGCGGATCACCTACGCCGCCACTGTCAATTCCGACGCCGATCTGGTGCTGGGAGACGAGGGCAATCCCAACGAGGTCACCCTGACCTGGAAGCGCAGCAACAGCTCCTACTATGACACCCTCAAGGATTGCTGCCACGTGTACAGCTACGGCATCGACCTTCTGAAGCAGTTCTCCGACGGAGCTGGCAAGCTGGAGAACGTGGAGTTCGTCGTCAGGAACGCCACGGACAGCTACTTCGTCCAGGCTCAGTATGACGACGAGGCCAAGGTCTACTATGTCACCGGTCACGCCGCGGCGGAGGCCGACGCCACCAACTTTATTCCCAGTGCCGACGGCCATATCTTCATCCGCGGTCTGGAGGACGACACCTACCTCCTGACTGAGGTGAAGACGGACAACGGCTACAGCCTGCTGAAGAACGACATCGAGATCGTCATCTCCGTTGAGGACGGCGATATCTGCGAGATCTGCGGTGAGGCTCTGAAGGTCGCTTCTGCCACCGTCAACGGCAAGCCTGTCACCATGGATCCCGACGGCAGCTCCATCCACGCGGTCGTGCCCCTGAGTGTCACCAACATGAAGGGCTTCGATCTGCCGAAGACCGGCGACCGCGGCACCTGGATGTACGGTGTTCTGGGCGCTGCCCTGATCGCCGCCTCCGGCCTGGCGCTGTTCCTGGCTCTGAAAAAGCGCAAGTCTGAGCAGTAAGCAGTTCAACATTCCAAGAGGGAGCTGCCCCATTCCGGGCAGCTCCCAACGAAAATAGGAGTCGTGTATGAAACGAAAGATCCTGGCGTGGAGCCTGTTTGGGTTTCTGTTGCTGGTCGCGGTCGGAGTGATCCTCTATCCGCTGATCAGCAGCTATGTCAACGAGAAGAGCCAGGCCATCATCCGCAGCGAGTATATGGAAGAGATCGAGGCCGCGGACGACTCAGCGCTGCGAGAGGCCTGGGCGGAGGCGGAACGGTACAACGCGACCCGGAAACCGATCCAGTATTCCGCTGCCGCCCTGAACGCGGTGGAGGATTCCTACGAAACGCTTCTGAACCTCAAGGGCAACGGCGTCATGGGCTATATAGAGGTTTCCAAAATCAATGTCTACCTGCCCATCTACCACGGCACGGACGGGGCGACCCTGGAACGCGGCGTTGGCCATCTGCTGGGCTCCTCGCTGCCTGTGGGAGGTAAGAGCTCCCACTGCGTTCTCACCGGCCATACCGGGATGAGCAGCCAGCGGCTGTTTACTGACTTGGAGCAGCTGGAGGAGGGCGACGTGTTCTACCTGCACATCCTGGATCAAGTCCTGGCCTACCAGGTCGATGCGATCAACACCGTCGCGCCTTATGATACCTCATTGCTCTGCGGAATCGAAGGCCGTGATCTTTGTACGTTAATCACATGCACGCCATACGGGGTGAACTCTCATCGGCTGCTGGTACGCGGTACGCGGATCCCATACGAAGCGGCCGAGGAACTCCGGGTGCAAGAGGAGCCGGTCACGGAAACCGAATCGGTCTGGATGCGGCAATATCTCAAGGGCCTGCTTTTGGGGCTTGGCGGTCTGCTCATCGGCGCTGCTGCTATACTGACTTTCGTTTTGATTCGGAAACGGAGGCGGCGCCATGAAACGTAAGCTTCTGCTGATCAACGCGGTCCTGCTGCTCACCGCAGGCCTGATGATCGCCTTCTATCCGAAGCTGCATCAGGTTCAAACGGAAAGCCTGGTTTCTGCAGAAGTGGAGATCTTTTATAGAGACGCTGCTCAGGGGGAAGACCAGGTATTAGATGCATCGCGACATGTGGATCCGACCACGATTCCGACTCAGTCTGGAGAAACACCGCCTGTTCCGGAGATGCCGTATAAATCATTGCGCCTGGCCATGGAGGCGCACAATCGCTTTCTCTATGAGACCGGACAGGAAAGTCTCTCAGACCCCTGGTCCTACCAGCAGGAGGTCTTCGACCTGTCTCAGTATGGGCTGGAGGGCGAGGCCGTAGCAGTGATCCAGATCGGCCAGCTGGATATCGAGCTCCCGGTCTTCCTCGGCGCAACCTCAGACCACATGAACCGCGGCGCTGCCCAGCTCAGCCAAACAAGTATGCCGATCGGAGGCGTCAACACCAATTGCGTCATTGCCGGCCACTGCGGGTGGAATGGCGCGATTTTCTTCCGCTACCTCTCAAACCTGGAAGTCGGGGACGAAATCGTGCTGACCAACCTCTGGGAGGAACTGCACTACACCGTCGCAGACATGAAAATCATCAACCCGACAGACGTGGATAAGATTTTGATTCAGGAGGGTCGCGATCTTCTGACCCTCCTGACCTGCCACCCCTACGGTACTGGCGGCCGTTATCGACTGGCCGTGTACTGTGAGCGAAACTACGATTGAAAGGACGAGTGAATTCCATGAAAAGATTCCTTCCCATGATGCTGGCTTGCATTATCCTTGCCGCCTGCATGGTCCTTCCCGCTGCCGCAAAGGAGGGCACCGAAGGCAATGAATTACAGGTGCTGCAGCATGAGCAGCTGGAGATCCGGCTCGGCGTCGATCTGGCCGGCGCACAGTTCTCCCTCAAAACGGACGCCGGGATGTACCCTGGAACCGTTGTTGCCGACGCCGACGGGACCCTGAAGCTGGAAATCGGCGGCAGCAGCTCTTATGTGCTGAGCCAGCTGGATGCAACTGCAGCCACAGCGGCTCCCGCCAGCGAAACAGGCAATGAAGAACCGGCCTCTGAACCGACCGAGATTTCGGAAACCGGCACAGCGCCTGAAGCTGCCGCTACCGGCAAGCCTGCCTCCAAAGCGGACAACACCATCCCCACCTTGCACATCATTCTCTTCGCCGGCGGCGCAGTGCTCTGCATTGCGTTTTTGGTGATCTCCTTCGTCCTCAAGCGGCAAAGATCCCGGGATTACTATGAAGAGGACGATGAAGTCTGACGGAGCTTTCGCTCCAGACTGATTTAAAAACGCAATAATTAACCTACAGTTATGTATTTACGATTTATTTACAAAATACATTAACCTATAGTATTGACAAATGCGATAAGCTGTGCTATTCTTTAACCAAGGAAAGGGAACGCACCCAGGCTTTCGATTCTTCGGAAGAGCTCCCGGAGGCAGACGCATTCAAGTGGGATGCGGAATCGTTACGGACCTTGCGCATTGAGCTGGTCCACAATGGTGCTCCTTTCCATCCCGGCCGGAAGACAACAGAACATGACGTCTGTGGGGCAGGACGCTGCCGCCATCAATGTCGTGATTTGTATGCCTTCCGGCCGGTTTGCTATATTTCAACGAATGGAGGTTCCGACCATGAATCATAAAACCCCAAAAAAAGGATTCCAGCCCAGCCGGATGCGCTGCCCCTACTGCGGTGCGCCGGTGGTATACCGCAGTGCGGAGGGCATTTACAAAACCAATCACCTGGATACCATGCTCTATGTCTGCTCCAAGTATCCCAAGTGCGACGCCTATGTTCGGGTCCACGAGGGCACCAAGATCCCCATGGGGAGCCTGGCTAACAAGGAGCTGCGAAATCTGCGCAGAACTGCGCATCTCTATTTTGACCAGCTCTATCTGACCGGGCTCATGACCAAGGACGCAGCCTACCAGTGGCTGTCTGACCTACTCTGCACCCCGCCTTCCGAGGCCCACATCGGGCATCTGGGCGAATACTACTGCAAGGAGGTCATCGCGGCCAGCAAGAAGCTGCTGGAGCAGCGCAAGCAAAAGCAGCAACACCGCCGCCCCGTCGTATGCGAGGGAGGTGCTGCCTCATGAAGCTGAGCACTGATCAGCAAAAGCTGGTGGAGGCCAATCTCGGTCTGGTGGGCAAGGTGATCCGGGACAAGGTCCACGGCATCAACCAGATGGGTATCTTTGATTACCACGATCTGTTCCAGATCGGCTGTCTCGGTCTGTGCAAGGCCGCTGCCACAGACAAGGGCGGAAAATTTTCCACCTACGCCTACAGACTGATCTGGAACGAGATCTGCGACGCCTTGGTCTATGCTACGAAGCGGGAGTCGACGGAGCTGCAGATCCTGGATCGCCCCGGCACCGCGGCAGTGCCGGACCCCATTGAGCAGATCCTCCTCAGAGCAGAGCTCCACACCGGGATCCGGAAGGCTCGGGAGGGTGCAAACCCCAGTACACGGAAAGGAATTGACGCCCTGCTGCTGATGGCGGAGGGCTATACCTGCGGCGAGATCGGCACCCGAATGCATGCCGCCCCCAACCTGGTGACTGCCTGGATGGCCAAGGCAAGAAAGCACCTGCGCCGGCAGCCTGAGCTGCAAGGCGCGCTGCAGCTGGTGAGCGCATGAAACAGGCAACTATGAAAAAGCTGCTCCCCATACTGATTCCGGTTTTCTGTGCCGTCCTGGTGCTGGTCCTGTTCCGCTTCGTCTTCTATCTGGGCTACGTGCCCACGGCATCCATGGAACCGACGATCCACCAAGGCAGCCTCATCCTCGGCCTGCGTAAGTTTGGGGAGCTGCACACCGGCGACGTCGTGATCTTCCGCCGCGGCGGCCGCACCCTGGTCAAACGCATCGCAGCCGGCCCTAGAGAAACCTACATCCTCAACGGCAGTCCCGTTACCGTTCCTGCTGGTTGCTATCTTCTCTTGGGCGATAACGCGGATGATTCTTATGACGCAAGATATTGGAATGACCCCTTTATTTCAACGGAAAACATCCTTGCAAAAGCATTATAAAAGAAACGTCCTGCAAATTCGAATGGCACTTGAATTTGCAGGGCATTTCTCTTTGAGAAAGCTTTTCTATTCTAGGAAAACGCACATTTGCTGAAATTGTGGCGAATGCATATATTACGGCGTACTTCCTGTGCAAGCAAGGAACGCATTATATACAGCAGTAGTCTTTGAGGAATATGGTGGGCACATATTTACGCTAGGAAAGAAATGCCTGATTGACCTGTTGCGTTTCTGAATGTTACTAGACAATTGAACGCTCTTCAAATGAGCGCACCGCTTCACCAGTTCATTCTCAACACAGTAATAATCTGCTGCCACAAGGTCGTAGTGGTTTATTATTCTTATCATTACATCATAAAAGCCAACTACACCTCGCAGGGAGAGCTTGACCGGCTGTCCAGCGATAGTATGAAAAATTATTGGGAATTCCTTTAGGCCGCATTCATCTTTATTAAATCCAGCAATAGCATTATAATTTGTTTCAGCAGACGAGGAAAAGATCCCCCCATGGGCGCAACTATTTCTACAGGTTTTAAAATACTTATAGATAAGTCGCAGTTTGTCTATATATGCATCCTGTCTTTTTGCTGTAAAATGAAAGCATCCTTGTAATGGCGAAATTGGTTGTGATGAAATGGCATTCTCTAATGAAGAAAAATCTCCTTTTTTTACATTGTCGCATATTTCTTTCTTCTTATTTTTTGACAGGTTTCTTAGAGATGAGTCAACAAATGCGTCAACCCAAGCATCAAAGATTGCCATTGAGTTAATCAGCAGTATTTTTGCAACATATTGATTTTGTTTTTCCCAGGAGATTTCTTTTGAAAATCGTCTAGCATTAAATCCGTGGATATCCAAGTTAGGAACAATATCTTTCTTTGCTTGTTTCCCATCCGCACCCGGATGCTCTATGAAATATCTTTCCGATTCGGTTTTCAGATTCCATAACCCTCCGACAATAGGCCAGACCATGTCAAACGTTTCTGTTATTTGTTGGGAGGCTTGGTAGGTTGCTTCAAACACAGTATTAGCCATTTTCTTCTCCTTTCTCCCCCGAAAAGTAGCATTGTTGCTGTTAAGCGCAGATCTGTGTTTTTATGAATAACAAACTAAACTGTCTTTTTCTGCATTTTTTCAGTAAGATCAAGGAAGCTTTTGTCATACTGAGCTTGGGAAATAGCGTGATGTGCAAGGAAGGTTTTCAGCAGCTCCACCTGTCAGAGGTACAACGCGTGATTCTTTTCTTCGCGGCTCATGTGCTCCCATTCCTGCTGACGCTTGCTGGGTGCATGTAAATCCAAGGCTTGTATCTTGTCCATTGGCGGTTCCTTCTATTCTTCTGTAAATGCCAGCCATCTGGCGGTGTAACTGCTGAGTGGGAAGCGATGACCGACGTCGTTTTCGGCGAAGGTATCATAGATGCGGTACCAGCCGCGCAACTCGTTTCTCAAAGCGGCATCGGGTGAAATCGGCTCCACCCAGACTGAGATGCCGGGCTTCAGTTCTTCTCTACAAAGCATGCTTCTTTGCGGGAGCGGCGCTGCAGCATAAGTCGGCTCCAATGCAAACAGCTCACCGGCATTCAGCAGCGGAAGCTTTGCCCCGTCAGGCCGAAGCAGGCAGCTTGCAGCCGCGTCCACCAGAAGCCAGCCGTGCCGTTCGCTCCATACCGGCATGCCGTTCCGGACGCGCAGTTCTTCCGGAGCTAGGGCCCGGGTTCCTGAATTGCCGTGAGGCTCGTTGGAACGGCCAAGCAAATAATCCGTCGTGACGCCGTAGAGCTCCGCCATGCCGATCAGATTGTCCAATGTAGGCGATTTCTTTTCGCTCTCCCAAGTGCTGAGCGCTGCTGAGCTGACGCCAAGCCGCTCCGCAGCCTCGGCGATGGTCAGCTTATGCATTTGCCGGGCTTCCTTGAATTTCCGTGCCATCGCAGCTTCCTCCTGCCTTCAGATATCATGATTATACCCCATTCCCTAAGAAATCGCAAGCCGCATTATGCGCCGAAATCCTTTCTGAAAGGGCTTGCATTCATTGGTGAACTCTGCTATAATTCAAGTAGAAAGTTTCAAGTTTTCCGCTGAGGAAATCACAGTTTCACGTATCACAGTGTCTGAGGAATCTCCTTGGGCACTTTTTGTTTCTTCTGCCCCTTCAGATAGAGGCACATAAACACAGAACGCAAGGGCGGCGGTCCGCCTTGCTCTGTCATAAACTTCGGTTTACAAGCGTCAGGAAGAGCTTTGGTTCTTTTTGGCGCTTTTTTCATAGATCGGAGCAAAAGCTCCCCCAACCTTTTTTCTCGGGGCAGCTTGCTCCGCACAAATAGAATCTCATCAGCAGGAGGTATCACATGACCTACGCAACCGTATCCATTGAGCCCGGCAGCGTGGAGGCCCTGGCGATTACTGCTAGGGAGCTTCGCGTCATGCACTATACCGGGCGCTCCGTTTCCCGCGGCTATGGCAGGGACAAGGTCACAAGCTACCGTTCTGGCATCCAGACTGAGCTCGGTGACATTGAGCTCAGCCAATGGCAGGCTTTGATGCGGGACATCATCCGCCGGTCAGGAGAACTGGAGCTGCTGGAGCAGCTCACGGAATGGGAGCTGGAAACGACTCCCTGGATCCACACACGGAAGGAAGCAGAGCAGCGAGCGCTGGAAGCATTTGCAAACCGCTGGTTTGACAATCCTTCCCACAGAGACTTCGCGGCCTTCAATCAAAAGTATCGCCCGGAAACTCTTCAACAAAATCAACCGAACAATGAAAGGAAAGAACCACTATGAAAGAAGTAATTGCCATGCGTGCCGTCCAGGTAACGGACGACGATATCGCCTTCTGCATCAGCGCTGTCTGCACCAAGCTGCTTGGACGGCCTGTGAAATGCAGAACCTACTGCGATGTCAGCGAATACTGGGGCGCAATCGCCGAAGGCGACAAATTTACTGTCAAGGAGCTTCTGGACCTTCTGGTTGCAGTGAACGCAGATGCGGAGACCTGCCGGGAAACCCTTCCCCTGGAAGATCCGGAGACTGCTTCCCTCGGCATGGACCTGTCCCGCGGCCTGCTCAAGCTGGCACTCGGAACCGACTGGGTCTGGGAGCACATTCTGGACTACGGTCTGCTCCTGATCGGCCTGCCGAACGAAGGCTTTCGCATCCCGACACAAGAGAGTGAGATCCCGTCAATTCCAAGTCAGTCTGACAAAACCAAACAACACACTGGGCTGCTTAATCAGCAGCTGGTATAAGGAGGAACGCATTATGGACGAAAGGCTGAAATACATCGCAGAGAACTATGAGCAGATGAAGATCGGGCCGGACGACCCCTTCCATTTCCGCTGCAAGGAATGCGGCAAGTGCTGCATTCATCGGGAGGATATCCTGCTCTCGCCCTACGATCTGTTCCGTGCAGCCAGAGAACTCGGTATGACGACGGTCGAGTTCTACAAACAGTATTGCGAAGGCTACATTGGTCAAGATTCCAGACTGACCATCATCCGGCTGATGCCGCAGGGCTCCGTGCGCCGCTGTCCGCTTCTGAAGAACCATCGCTGCATGATTCACAAGGTCAAGCCGGCGGTTTGTGCAATGTTTCCGGTCGGCCGGGGCGTTGCGATTCCTAAGGACAAAACTTCGGCGGAGAATGCGGAACTCCAGATCCAGTACATTCTTCAGCCGCCCGCCTGCGGCGACCGCTCCGAGACCCACACCGTTCGGGAATGGCTGGCATCCTTTGGCATGGACGTGGAGGATCCCATCTTTCTGCAGTGGCAAAGGTTCATCCTGTTTGCCCACAACAAGATTGTGAAGCTGGAGAAACAACTTGAGCCGACGGAGATGAACCATTGTTGGAACCTGCTGGCCTATTGCGCCTACATGAACTATGAAACCGGCAAGGAGTTTTCTCCTCAGTTTGAGGAGAACCTGGCCACCGCTCGGAAGCTCCTGGAAGCCTACGAGCGTGCCGCTCAGGGGGTGCAGCCCGATGCAGGATGACCGCAATCAGGATCAGATCACCCGAAAGGATGCCAGAAACTGCTTTGTGGAGAGCCTGCAAGACTGCTTTTCCTTTGGCAGGATCCACTTCACCTTTGCGAGCTATGATCTGTCCCGTCCTGCGGGACAGCGTCAGACCAGCCAGGTGCAGATCTACATTCCTGTCGGCGAGTTTCTGAACCTCTGCAGAAAGCTGGAGTGCGGCGAGCTGCGTTACCTGCTGCAGAGCCGCAAGCAATCGAACGACAAGCGGCCTCTGTATGAAACGCTCGGTGGCACCTCAGCAGAGAAACTTGCAAGGCAAGGGCGCTCCAGACCCGACGGACGCAGTCTTTCCCGCACCATGCAGATCCTCTGCGGAAGCAAAAGCGATCTCCTGCTGGTAGCTAACAGCGGTCCCGGAGATACTACCGACAAAGGGCTGATTGTTCCCAAGTTCGGCAAGAACCCGGAAAACCACGTGGCGGTCAGCATGAGCTTCAATCTGTTCAGTGAGCTTCTGCTGGAGACAAAGGTCAATTATCAAGCCTGGCTCTCCGCGTGGTATATCGCCTCCAGCGGGCAGTCAGAACCGAAATCCTGGCAAGAGCCACAGAGTACACCGCCGCCAAGCAATGAGCAAAGCCAGTATCCCTCAGACTTCTTCTAAAGTAACCCAAGCGGCGCAGACTGACCAATCATCAGCCTGCGCCGCATTCTTTATATCATCTACACCGCCGGACGCAACGCTGCATAACGCACGTAGCATCCGTTCCAAGGAATAATCAACATTTCCTCTGTCAGAGTTGGCCCTGTGACCAGAAGGCAATCTTCCTTTTTCCGGCACAGGCTGATACTGTCTTCTATGAACTGCCGATCCGCCAGCAGATCGGTACTGAAATTCTCGTAATCAATCTTGCTTAAGCAGATTGTTTTCACTACTTCGTATTCCATCCATTTTCCAGAGCGGTTTTCAATGGAAAGATCGTCAACTCTTCTCGGCTCAAACACAAACCAGGCTTTCCCGTTCATCTCTATCTACTCCTAACTGCTTCAGTATGTGCTGCTACAAGCACTCTTATAGCCTTATAAAAAAGTAACACATTTGTGTTCATTTGACAACATATGTATTCAGAAAACTGCTGTTCTTCCTTTACAATCTCCGTAAAAGGAGGTGCGGGCTATGCTTGACGCAGTTGTTGTAGGAATAGTTATTCAGGAGCTTCGAGAAAAGCGGGGGCTGTCGCAGGAAGTCGTAAGCGGTCTGGCAGGAATCGGCCGAACACACCTGAGCGCAATCGAACGCGGCGAGCGCAAACCGACACTCGAAACGTACTTCAGAATCTGTGACGCGCTTCAGGTTCGTCCCAGCGAGTTGATGGCGAAAATCGAAGAATGCCTTGCACAGCAGAAAAACAGCTGAATGCGTTCTTGATTCACCAACAACTGTGGGTATATTTTTAATAATAATCACCTACAATTGTTCCGTCAAGAACGATTGTAGGTGATTGGAATGAAAACGATCTTATCAGACCGCCTTAAGGAATGCCGCAAAGCAAAAGGCCTGACGCAGATGCAGGTCGCAACCTATTGCGATATCACCGAAAAGGCATATCAAAACTATTAATTGATGACCCGTGAACCGCGTATTGAGATTTTGGTGCGGATTGCGGATCTGTTTGAAGTGTCCCCGGACTACCTGACCGGACGAACAGACCGAGCAGAATACCGTCAATAATTCGTCTGAAAATGAAATGGCACAAAATTGGCACAGGATTGCCGATGACAAACAGGGAAAAATATGGTAGAATACTACCGTCAACACGTGGATCCTTCCGGGCTCACGTGTTTTTCTTATGCCATTTTGAAGGAGGATCGCATCATGAAGTATTGCCCATTCTGCGGGGCGGACCTGCTGAGCCCAGAGGTTTCCTTCTGTGCCGAATGCGGGAAGCAGCTGCCAACAGGAAATGCGCCCCAAACCGAGCCGGGGGACCGGCTGAAACCTGTGGAAAACCCGCGGAATTCCAAAAAGAAAGCAGCTCCCGTCAGACCGAAACGGGAGCCGAGAAAAAAAGCCAGGCCATCGATCGAAGGCGCTCCGACGGAGAAGCTTTCATCTCAGTCTGGAGGAGAGCCGCCTTTGGATCCGCAGCCTGAGGATGACTATGACGGCTATTACAACGACGTGGAACCTATGGATGCCGGCGACGCCAGACCGAGTCTGGATCGCGAGATGATCAAAAAGATTTCGTTTTTACTGGTTGGCGCCTTGCTGGTCATCGGACTTTGTGTAGTCCTGATGACCATTCTTTAGTTGCAAGCGACAGGTCTTTTATGTGTAATCAAAGTATAGGAGTGAGCAACTCAAGGCGCAGGATCAAATGCTGTGGGTACAGCGGATGAACAATATCCGGGTTCGGGCTAAGGAGGTTGTGTACAACGATCTGATCTACGGATAAGGTATCGGCGGCAGGGAGCAATCCCTGCTGCTCTCCGCTACGATTTGTATCAAAGAGAGGAAAAACGAGAGAAAAGAAATCAACGCAAAAAAATCAAATAAATTGATTTTATCTGTTGTATTTCTCCGATTAACGTGGTATACTACAGTTGGGAGGTGATTATGTGTTAGTTGAATTTACTTTTTCGAATTATAGGTCTTTTCGAGATGCAGCCTCATTGTCTATGGAAGCGACCGGCCTTGGTTCCCTAAAGAATAGCCTTATTGAGTATAATAATGCAAAACTGCTTCCAGGCGTAGCTATTTATGGAAAAAACGGTGGCGGAAAAAGCAATGTAATACGGGCATTTTGGCTTGCTGTGCAGTTTGTAAAAAATGCTCAGCGCACACAGCATGAGAATTCAGAAATTCCAGTTATCCCCTTTGCTTTGAATGATTATTCCTTTACTCAACCAACACAGTTTGAATTCATTTATATTATCGACAAAATAAAGTATTGGTATAGTTTTTCCGCTACAAAGGAGAAAGTAGTAGAGGAATACTTATATCATTCACCAAAAGGGCAAAGAGCACTTGTTTTCAAACGCAATGGTCAACAGTTTACTTTTACAGAGGAAAAAGCAACGCGGACACTAATTAGTAAAGCTGTTGCAAAAAACCAGCTATTCTTTTCCGTTGCATGTACGATGAATGATTCTGCGTGTATTAGTGCAATGCGATGGTTTCGTGATTATGTTTTCTTTTCACGGGATTATACAGACATTCCAACTCAGCTAATTGAGTATTCTGAAGACAAGAATATGCTTAGAGCAATTTCTGAATATGCAAAGGCAGCAGATGTTGGAATTGAAGACATGCGTTTTGAGGTTAATAGTAAAGAAATCATCGATGACAAATCTTTCCCGGACGGCATTCCTGAAGGAGTAAGAGTTGCGTTAACCCAATTCATGCGCACATTATCAGAGACATCGAACAATGCAGAAATTCGCCTTAAGATGGGGCAGATGACAGCAAAAGTAAGCCATTTGGGTAAGACCCAAGAAGGAGCGGTGAGCTCCTTTGAATTAGATCTTTCAGATGAGTCAGACGGAACTCGAAAACTGATGGCCCTTTCTCCTGCTATCGAATCCGCACTCAAAAAAGGCGGGGTGCTACTTGTTGATGAGATTGAACGAGAACTTCATCCTACTCTGGTGAATCTTATTGTGTCTAAATTCCAGAGTAAAAAAACTAATCCATTAGGGGCGCAGTTAATTTTTACTACTCATAATACTGAATTGATGAATCTCGAGCTTCTCAGAAAAGATCAGCTTTATTTTGTTGACAAAAAAGCGAACGAGGGCATTTCGGAGCTTTATAGTTTAAGTGAGTTTTCTACTAGAACAACAGACAATATTCGCAAAGGCTATTTAATAGGCAGATACGGAGCAGTCCCTAATGTTGATATCGAGGAGGTTGAATAAAATGCCTCGAAGAACAAATGGGTCTCGCGGAAAAGGAAAGACTATTATTCGAGTCTTTTGTGAAGGGGAAACCGAGCAAGCATATACAGAATTCCTTAAAAAGAAGTTTGCTGATGTTGCAGTAATAAAATACCCAAAGGAAACCGGGCTCTTTGATGAGGCAAATAACCGCTTTGCTAAAGACCCTCAATACCGTGATTATGCTGAAGTAATTGATGAAGTATGGTTTTTCTTTGATGTAGAGACAAAAGATATTGGTTTATGGGATCATCGATTGAAGATAATAAAGAAGCTGCGGAAACTACGGCGAGATCCAAATATCAAAGTTCGCCTACTGATGACCACTGGATGCATTGAATATTGGCTAATGCTTCACTACAAGAAATATGCACCTCCAATTCAAACAGAAGCAGACAAAGCTCGAGTGATAAAAGAAGTTGTCGAAAAAGAACCAACATATAAAAAAGGCGACTATCCCTCCACTGCAAAAATTGCAGAAAATTTCCCAACCGCAATGGCTAATGCGAAATGGACTCTGATTAATTTGTTGTCTGACGGTATGCCGGGTATTGAAGATACCGATGAACGGAATCAATGGCTTTGCAAGAACTGTTACACTTTTTCAAATGTGTTTGAGGCGTTTGAATTCTTGCAGAGTCTTCTAGTGGCTTGAAAAAACTGGTTAGTTGTTTACCTCACGATTTCAGAAATATAAAGGAGCCAAGTACAAATGATATTACACAGCTTTAGGGTTAAAGAGTTCCGCTCAGTACAAGACAGCGGTTGGATTGATGCTGAGCAAATCACTGCACTCATTGGAACTAACGAGTCTGGAAAAACTAATATTCTATTGCCTCTTTGGAAACTAAACCCGGCAGACGAGGGAAAAATTGATTTAAAAGATGATTTGCCTAGAGATAAGTATCACTTATATAGAGACGCTTTAGTGAAGCCAGTTTTTATCTCAGCAAAATATGTGCTTTCATCGGATGAGAAAATGGAGTTATCAAAAATTTCTGGTCATTCAAGTAATGAATTTTCAGAAGTTGTCGTTTCTAAAGACTTTGATAATAATCTGTTTTGGGAATTTCCAAATGAAAATTCTGATGCATCTCACCTAATTGCTTCAGCGAGCAGTGTTCTTGCCGAGTGCAGGCAAACCATCGAAGCCTCTAAAAGTGCAGTAAGCAAACCGGAAGATGAACGAAAAAAGAAAGCGTTGGCTATTATTGAAACGTTGTGTGATTTACTAAAAAAATACGACGATGTTTCGGTTGCGCTTAAAGCAGTTCAAGACAAGCTAGAAGAATTTGATGAAGATGTCAAAACTTCTATAGCATGCGCTTCTATTCTCGATGCGGCACAAAAAATTCAACTACTGATTAATGAAAGCACAAAGCCTACTCTTAGCAACAGCAAACAAGTTACAGATTTCCTAAAGAGCAAAATGCCCAGATACGTTTATTATTCTAATTATGGAAATCTGGATTCTCAAATATACCTTCCACAAGTGCTAGACAATATTGGAAAGCAGAACTTGGGTGTAAAGGAAGCCGCCAAAGCACGGACGCTAAAGACACTTTTTAAATTTGTTGACCTTGATCCGAAAGAAATAACTGATCTTGGTGCCGAAACCACAGGAAACCTTACTCCAGAACAGATTACTGCAATTTCGGACAAGAAAAAAGAAAGAGAAATCTTGTTGGCTTCAGCTTCTTCGAGCTTTACAAAGTCATTCAATGAATGGTGGAAGCAAGGAAATTACACATTTGAATTTCAGGCTGATGGAAACTTCTTCCGAATCTGGGTTTCTGATTCTGTAAGGCCCGAACGAATTGAGTTGGAGGCACGGAGCACAGGGCTTCAATGGTTTTTCAGTTTTTATTTAGTTTTTCTCGTCGAGAGTGAGTTGCACCATCAAAACGCGATTCTTCTTTTAGATGAGCCTGGGGTGACGCTCCATCCTTTAGCGCAAAAAGACTTATTCCTTTTCTTTGAGAATTTGTCTAAATGCAACCAAATTCTATATACCACCCATTCGCCCTTTATGGTTGACTCAAACCACTTAGAAAGGGTTCGGTCTGTATATATTGATACCAATGGAAAAACCGTTGCTAGTCCCGATTTGCGAGCAGCGGAGAGAATGAAAGGAAAAAACCAACCTCAATCGATCTATCCAGCACATGCAGCTCTTGGGCTATCAGTTTCTGACACTCTTCTAATTAATTGTCGCCCCGTTTTAGTCGAAGGAGAATCAGATCAAGTATACTTATCAGCATTAAAGAGCCTTTTGATTTCTAAGGGTAAAATTGCTCCCTTGAAAGAAATTGTTTTTATTCCAACTGGTGGGACAAAAGGAGTGAAAGCAACCGCGGCAATACTATCCGGAACAAGCGAAGAAAAGCCGCCGATCATCCTCGACGGCGACAAACCGGGCATGAAAACAGCAATGGAATTGAAGTCAGACTTTTATGCCACTTCACAGGATAAAGTAATCTGCGTTTCGGATTACACAACGGTGGAAAACGGGGAAACAGAAGACCTTTTTCCCAAAGACAAGCTTGCCAGAATTATTGGAAAGTTTTTGCCAAGATTAGAAGAAGTAGATGAAGACTTTGATGACATTGTTGTATCAGACAAGCCAATCTGTGATCAGATTGAGGAGTTTGCCAAAGCACATGGTATTATGCTCGAGCCGGGATGGAAAGTACGCCTCGCGACAACGGTAAAAAGAGAGGTGTTGAAGGGTAATGATAAAGTAATCTGCGAAACAGATCCTGAATTCTCTCGGATAATTGAGCTCTTTAGCAAGTTGTGAGAGAGAAGATTTGTAAGAGCGTGGTAAAGCTTCTTAAGCTGTAAGGAGCAAACAATCATTTCAATAATAGCGGCGGGGAGCAAACCCCGCCGCTCTGCTATATCTGTTGTTTAATCATCTGAACGTATTGCTCTGTCAGATCATGTAATTGATCCAAAGGAAGCGTTTCCTGTAATGCTTCTTCCCGTGTTCCACGCATAAAAAACACAAACTGCTGCTGCAGTGCAGTGAACTCCTGCGCAAGATCGGTTTCCCCGGCAAGCTCCAGCATGGTAATACCGTCAAGGAGCAGCGGCCGGAACAGGCTGTTCATCATGGGAAAATAAGCATTAGGATCATGCTTTTCCGCCGCAAAGGCTTCTATTTCGACACAGTTTTCTCTTATTACGGAAATAGAATCATTCAGAAACGGAGCCAACGATTGTTGCTCGGCCTCCGCGGGGATCACCGTTCCCACCATCGTTTCCTGATCGACTGAGGCAAGCAATTCTTCCTCGGAAAATGGCAATTCAGTGCGTTCGCCGCTGCCTTCATGGGTGGGATTCATGAAATGGTATATCCCGTCATATTCTGCGAAAACGACGGCGTGCTTTCCGTAAGGCGTTTGGACGCCAAGCATCGCAGGCTTGTGTGCACGAAGATAACTGCAAAGCTGCTCCCGCTCTACCCTCTCCTCGGCCATTCGATACCCACGGGGAAGAAGCCACAGGTTGAACCATTTTGCGCTCTGCAACATGGGGCCGGAGATATATGCGCCGTCCTCTTTGGAAAACAGCCACGGCAGCTTGATTTCAAGCGCAATTTTATAATCCTCCGTATCCACCCCGTTCAGCTCCATGATCGAAGCAAGAGCGGCATAGGAACAGGAGGCTTTGAAATGCATGTGCTTCATAACAAACCAGCTTTCCCCGAGAAGTATCTTTAGTATATGAAAGCAAATGCCGAAAAACAAGACTTGAAAAAAACAGTTTTCCCAGTATAATATAGATAAAGAGAACCAGCAGTGGAGAGGATTCTCCGCCGTTATTCTCAAATACTCCTGGCAACATATTGGCAACAAAAAATCGGATAGCCTAATGGGTCTTATATTTTGAAAGGATATTATGTTGTGACTCCTAAAAATGGAAAGTCCTTTTTCCAATCGTTGAGCAACTGGTTTTTAAACAGATAATTATTTGGGAGAATAATATGGCACGAAGAGTTTTTTTCAGTTTCCATTACGATAACGACATTAACCGTTCCATGACTGTTCGTAATAGTTGGGTCACTCAAGGGAAAGAGGCCGCAGGATTTGTTGATAAGGCTTCTTTTGAGCAGATAAAGCGTCAAGGGGATGATGCCGTTCACCGCTGGATTGACAAACAACTTGAAGGTACTTCTGTGACGGTTGTTCTTATAGGAAGTGAAACTCTTAATCGTTCATTTGTACAGTATGAAATATGCAAAAGTTTACAGAGGGGAAATGCTGTCATTGGCGTTCATATTAATGGCATCAAGGATATGAGAACATCTATGACTTCAAGCAAAGGAGATGTCCATACCATCATCGGGTATTATAATGACAACTCACCCGCATATTTTGATATGATTTGTGACGGAATATATGATTATACTTCTCAAAACGGATATATCAACATGGGATCATGGATAGAGAATGCAGCAAAACGTCATAACAAGTGAAATGGGGAACGAGTCTTATGGATAAAAAAATGAAACACCTTGAGTTAATTCAAGGTGTTATAAATCGCATGGCAAGCAATTCATTTATGCTGAAAGGATGGGCTGTGACTCTGGTTTCTGGCATTTTTGTCTTAGCCAGCAAGGATACCGATAAATTATACTTTTTAGTAGCATATATTCCGGTAATTGTTTTCTGGTGGCTGGATGCATATTATCTTTTACAAGAACGTTTGTATCGTTCATTGTATGAAAAGGTCCAGAATACTGATGAGAACAGTATCGATTTTTCATTAAAAGCTACTACAGCAGAATTTGATAGCAAACATAACTGCTTCCGTAGTTGCTTGTTTTCTAAAACAGAAATTGGTTTTTATATACCTCTCGCACTAGTTTGTACTGGGATTATACTCACAAATATTGTGTAAAAAGAGTGTATCAACACCTCTTAGTTGTTTCATATTGGAATAGTCGGCTGGAGAATATTTGAGTTCGTGGGAACACTGTTTCATATAATGGACCGGCATATAAGTCGTTAATAAAAAATGGAGTGATAAAATGGCGCATAAAACATTTATTTCATACAAATGGAGTGAAGCGCAAAGCTTACGAGATAAAATAATTAAGGCTCTCGGAGATGATGCCACTTATTATAAGGGCGAAACAAGTGAATCTCCTGATTTAACTGATACATCAACTGAAAATATAAAAAAGAATCTTAAAGATATGATGTATGATACTTCCGTCACAATTGTTATTCTCTCTCCTAATATGAAGAAGAGTAAATGGATTGATTGGGAGATAGAATACTGCGTGAAGAATATTACTAGAAAAAATAGAACTTCTCACACAAATGGAATCGTTGGCGTAATAATGAAAGTAGATGGCAGTTATAGTTGGTTTAAATCAACGGGAACAAATTGCCACGGAACTTCAACAGTATCTTATGAGATGAACAAAGTTTATAGTATTATCTCTGATAATCATTTTAACTCAAATCCAAAGCAATGGCATTGTAATGAATGCAAAACATATGATTGGCTCAATGGTTCTTATATTGCTTTTGTCGAGGAGGACGATTTTTTATCAGATCCCAACAGATACATAGATAATGCTTATGATAAAAGCGAAAATGATGCAAGCGGATATGATCTAGTAAAACAAAAATGATGATTTTCAGCGACAACACAGTGACAACAAATATCTTGATACTCCAAGATTTATAGGTAATGCGAATAATCCTGATAATCTGTGCTAAATAACCTATACAAAATCGTTTAGCTCACGGTTTCCAGGAGCGAGTTACTATGATGTTTATATCTAAGGGGATCCCCGAAAAGGGAGGCATTACCGCTCATCTGCGCATTGTGAGCGGCGGGCAGATTTACACGCTGTTCGGATTGGACGAGGAGCTCTGGCTCCGCGGGCGCTTTGATATTGCTGAAACAACCTCGCCAACCGAAGAGCAGGTGATCCGGAATATGCTGCGAATCGGTCTGGTGGAGTACAGCTCTGCAGAGGATTCTGAAGCGCGATATGCCCTCCTCAGCCGCTGCGTGATCGCTCCTGCCAAACCGGGCAAGCGGAGCGCCCTCCGCCGGGATGAGAAGATTCTCCTGGAGTGGCTGACCGGAGCGGGTATCCGATTGACCCTGTCGGAGCTGGTCTATCTGTTCAGCAACCGTGTCCGACCAAAGCAGGACCTGCTGGGCGAGGAAAACCGGCAGGCGCTGGTTGAGCGCATCTATACCGATGAGACCAGTGACGACGGGATCCTGGAAGCAAAGATGGCAAAGGCTGCCAAACGGGACGACGTGGTCGACGCGCTCCTAGGCCTGTTGAAAAAGAAACGGGTGGTGCTGCTGTGAAACCGAAAAAGCTCCGGGAAGCCCTCCGAACCTTCCCCGCAGTCCTACAGCACCAGCTCTTGCTGCGCTTTGGACTAACGCTGGGCGGGCTGGCTGCCTTTGGCCTGTTCTGGGCTCTGTCCTCCGCGTTTTGGTTTGGAGCGCCTTTTCTGATGCTTGCGCTGTGGATAGGCGCATCCGGAATCCAGATGTTTCTGACGCTCTATCACGGGAAATACACCCGGGTGAAGGCCACCTGCAGGCAGGTCATTACCACACCGATTCTGAAGTGCCCCAAAGCCCTGATTCTCTCTACAGAACAAGGAGACCTCCGGCTCCGGATACAGCAACGTATCCGAAAACCGGAGGTCGGTGATTTATTTAAGGTTTATTTTGCTGACAGCAGTTCGATCTACCTAAATGAAAACGGTTATCTGATTGGGGAGTATCTTGCGTTGGTCAAGGATACAGCGGTGCTTATAAATAAGAGCAGTTCCTGTTGAAATGCTTGTTAGGGACTCTGCAAAACCACTGTTGCGTGCGGTATAGAACGGCCTTTTCACCATTCTTACGATACAAAAAGCGGTGCCATGGTACTCCACGACACCGAAAAGTATTATGTAATCATATTATTCTTTCTCGTCGGTTTCGTCCTCTGAGGACACATCCACAGTTTCTTCCCATTGATATCTTCCGGGAATGTGCCCTCCGTCGCTCGTTTTCTGAGTCCTTTCTGACGAGTCAATATCCCATCCGCCGCCTTTATAATATCCACGAGGATATTGTTCTGTAGGATCACGTTTAGGCATAGCACAACTCTCCTTCCGTCTTTCATTCAGTTTTTCACATAAGGGCTAATACTAATATATCACAGGTACAATAATTGTCAATACTTCTGCTTCTGAATATAATCAAAAAATATAACTGCACAGGAACAGACAAGAGTTTTCAGAACACAGGAAAGGACGAGAGTTTTCGGGAAAACCTTGACGAACTCGAAAACATGTGATATACTTTAATAAGAAGTTTCAAGGTTTTCTTCGGGAAATCCACAGTTTCACGTTTACAAAGTGTCAATTTGCGCATTTGCGCGGATTGGCGCTTTTTTTGTTTCCGGTTTCCGCCGGCACTGCCGGTAGAACATATCATTTTCACCGCGGCCAACGCCGCAGAAAGGAGCATCATCATGTTCAGCGCAATCATCACCAACGCAGTCGTATCCAGAGGGTACGACAACAACCCCGCCGTGCAGTACTCCGACAAGGGGGACTTCGCGCGCTTCCGCTTCGGCAAGAAGGTCTACGATTCCCGGGCGGAGGGCAACTATCGCTGGGTCAACATGACCGTCAAGGCATTCGGCCCCATGGTGGACCGCATCCAGAAGATGCAGCTCAAGGAGGGTTCCTACATCAACCTCATGGGCCGCCTGGACGAGGACACCTGGCAGGACAAGACCACCGGCGAGAATCGCAGCGCAATGGTTCTCATTCTGGACGACATCGAGTACGCATCCTCGGCGCCCAAGAACAAGGACGAGCACAAGCCCGCACAGGCCGCCGGTTCTCCTGGCCGGGAGGAACCGCAGGCCGGCTTCACCGGCTTCGAGCCCTTCGGCGGACCGTCCTTCTTCGACGTCCCGTAAAGGAGGCGGCAGACAATTGAACAGGCGCAGCTAAGGCGCACATGAGTTTCAGAAATAATCTCATGTGCGCCTTTTTTGCGTTTTCGGGGCAAATCCAAAATTCAATCTCAAAGACAAAGAAAGGACTTACATCATGAACAACCCTGACAGAAAGGCAAACCTTTCCCTTGACGCGCTGGTATTTCTGCTGGCGCTGGCACTGCTGACCTTTATCACCCGCCTCTGGCCGATCCTCCTGCTGGTCATCCTGGGCATCTTCGCTGCCGCCCTGCGGCTGCTGTTCCTCTCGGCAAAGCAATCCCCGAAAGAAGCTCCGCAGCCCCAGCCGGCACAGCCTGTCTGGGAAGCAGAACCCGAACCGGATCTGGAGAGCATGATCTATTTCCAGGTCTGTGACCGAATCACCCTGCTGGTGCGGAGGCGCTTTCCCAATGCCAACTGGATCTGGGAGCTGCCCGACGCAAAGCAGCGCATTCTCAACGGCGAAACGGTGGGCATCCTACTGAACCAGGCAGGCGGCTATCGCCGGGGAGAGGTTCGCTTGAATCTCTTCCGGGTAGACGATATTGACTTCCCCGAGCCAAAGCCTGTGCAGAGCGAGGAGCCCGAGCCGGAACAGCCCGAGTCCCAAGAAGAGCAGCCTGTCCCGGAATCTCCCGCCCCGGAGAACTATGAGCTTCTGGCCTTTGAATGGGTCGAGGCCCACATTCTGGAGCTGAACACCCGCTGCAATGAGGCCATCGGCAACAAACGCACCACCGTCCTGCTGACGCCGGAGGAGCTTCCCCAGGCGGAAAGCTGGCCCGCCATCTGTGCGGAGCTGGCCAAGCAGGAGATCTCCAACACCGCCTGCACCCCCGAAGGGATCTGGATCAGTCTGGAGGGAGGTGCGGCAGCATGAGCGTCTATCTCAACAACCTGTTCAACTACGCCCGGGCCCTGCCGGAGCCCTTTGACACCCTGCCCAACAAAAAGGTCAAGGTGTCCTCCACCTACAGCGGAGGCACCGAAGCCACCCTTTGCGCCACGGTGATCAAGGCGGTCCACGCCATCTGCCGCTGCATGAACGGCAGCGGAGAAGGCGCCACCGGCGTCATCGACCACCGCACCGTCGCCGAGTACAAATCCTCCCTGGGCCCGGACGCCTACCACCTGGTGGTCTACGACAGCAACTCCGGAGCGGTCATGGCCAGCGTGTACGACAAGAACACCGAGGTGTTTGAGTCCTACGTGCTGAACTCCACCGGCCGGGACGGAGCAGCGGTCATCATGGCCATGTTCCCGGTGCTGGTCCAGGATTCCGAGTTCGAGGATACCTTCCGCGACTACTATACCGAGTTCACCTCCGGCTTCCCGGATCTGACCAAGGCCACCCAACTCATGGGTCTGATCTGCGACAACGCCTACCGCCGGGTCAAGGACGATACCTGCGCCGCCCATGTGACGGTGTCGGTGGACAAGTCCGGCAACCTCATGCGGGTCTCCCAGGCGCAGCTGGACTCCGGGGCCTTCACCCCGACCAGCGTGACCGCCGGAGAGTTCACGGTCTTTGCCAAAACCGGCCCCGCCAAGGTGGTCAAGGCGACCACGGTGATCGAGCATGCGGACTTCGTCGGGAAGTTCGAGCTGAGGCCCCGGAGCCTGACCCCTGTGGAGCAGTCTCTGGTTCCCAGGCTGCCGGAATGGTATATCATCCCCAAGGTGGCGGTGGATATCTGCAAGCACGCCCAGAAAACCACGGGCAGGCCCATGCAGATGCGGAACTTCCTCCTGCGGGGGCCCGCAGGCACCGGCAAAACCATGGCGGCCAAGGCCATCGCGGCAGGACTGAACCTGCCCTATATGAAATACACCTGCTCCGCCGGAACGGAGATTTTTGACTTCATCGGTCAGATTTTCCCCGATTCCGAGTCCGGCTCCACCGGCAGCGCCAAGCTGGACGCCGAGCGTGACCAGCTCAAGGCCATGGGCGGCATGAGCTATGCCAACATGGCCAAGCTTTTGCGCCTGCCGGATCTGGAGGACATGGACTACGATCCCGCGGGGGTGTATCAGAAGCTTACCGGCATCGAGAACAGCGCGGCCAGTTCCCAGGACTGCATGGCCATCGTGATGGACATGGTGACCGAAAAGGTCCGGGAGCTCTCCAGGCGGGACGACGCCTCCAAGCAGAGCGGCCAGACCTACACCTACATCGAGACGGATTTCATCAAGGCCCTGAAGAACGGCTATGTGGTCGAGATTCAGGAGCCCTCGACGATCATGCAGCCCGGTGTGCTGGTGGGTCTGAACTCCCTGCTGGAGCAGGATGGCACCATCACGCTGCCCACCGGCGAGATCATCCATCGGCATCCTGACGCTGTGGTCGTGGTCACCACCAACATCAGCTACGAAGGCTGCCGGGACATCAACCAGAGCGTCCTCGACCGTATGAGCCTCGCCCGGGATGTGGAGCTCCCCACCCCGGAGGTCATGGTGCAGCGCGCCATGTCGGTCACCGGCGCTACGGATGAATACATGGTCTCCCAGATGGTCAGCGTGGTCAACGACATGGCCGAGTACTGCCGGAAAAACAGCATCACCGACGGCAACGTGGGCATGCGCAGCCTGATCGACTGGATCATCTCCACCGAGATTACCGGCGATCCCTACGAATCCGCCCTCTACACCATCATCAGCAAGGCAACGTCCGACGAGGAGGACCGCGAGGCCCTGATCAGCACCGCGCTTGAACCCATCTTTGCCCCGAAGCGCCGCAAGTCGGCTTCCTGAGGAGGCGATCGGATGGCAAGAGTCAATCACAAGCTGGTCAAGCAGCGGCTGAACGAGAAGCGCAGCAAGATCTCCGACCGCCAGTTCTTCACCTCCAGGCTTTTAGCCGGACACTTTGAGGACATGGCGGCCGCCCAGTCCCGGCGCTACCACTATCAGCGGCGCATCCACGTGAACCTCATCTGGCAGCCGAAAAACCCCAGTGTGGCCAACACGGACAACCAGTACATCACCATCAACGCCGGACACCCCTTCGTCACAAAGACCAGGGGCCGGGAAAACCGCTACCGCATCGTCTGCGGCCTCTTTGCCCACGAGCTGGGCCACGATCTGTACACTGACTTTCTGGCGGAGCAGACCTATGACAACCGGCTGGCGACCTATGCGTGGTATCCCTCCGCGCCGCTGCTCACCACAGTGGACGACAGAAGAAACGAGGCGGAGCTCTGGGATTACCTGAAGGCGGACCCCAAGAACCTGGAGGCCGCCCAGATCCTTGCCCACTATCTTTCCAACGTCGTGGAGGACGGCTACATCGAAAACCGCATCCTGACCTGCTTCCCCGGCACCCTGGGGACTTCGCTCTCCGAGCTGCGGGAGATCCACTATGAATCTCTGCCCACCGTATCCGAGATGATCGAGCGCGAGGAAAACGGCGACCGCCAGACCTTCGAGACGATCCTGCAGCTGCTCCTGTCCTACGCCAAGTACGGCGAGATCAAATATGGAGATACGCCGCTGAGCGATCCCAGGATCCAGACCGTTTTCGGCCTCATCACAATGATCGACGAAGCCCTGATGCAGACCTCCGGCAAGGAGCGGCTACGGGCGACGAGTATGATCCTGGTGCGATGCTGGCCGCAGGTCAGGGATTACCTGGAGCTGATCAAGCAGCGGCAGGAGGAAGCGGCGGCAGCCGGCGAAAGCTCCGAGCTGAGCGAGGTTTTGAGCAAGCTGCTCAAGTCCGTCGCCGGCGGGAGCGATCCCGGCAGCGGCAATTCTACGCCGGTCTTCGATCCCACAGGCTCGGTCGTCCCTTCCGCTACCATGAAAGCGCGGGCCAAGACCAGGCAGGACGCGGAGGACGCCCAGGAACAAGAAGAATCAGGAGATCCCCAGACCGGATCAGAATTAGAAAACGAAAATTCTGAGTCTGGGGAAGAAAAATCAAATTCGGGTCAGTCTGGAGCCGCCCCAGACTCATCCGGCACGCCGGGCGCCCCGATGACGGGTCCCGGTACCGGAAAGCAGGCGGCCTCGGAAACCGAGAAGGGCCGCATTCCGCTGCAGCAGACCCAGGGCCTCTCCGAGCCGGTGGGCGGATCCACCGAGTACAACGACGACTACGAGCATGAGTCCTGCGCCACCGCGGCGGAGGAGATCTCCCGGATCCTGGACAAGATGGCCGAGCAGGCCGCCTGCAATGAGCTGGAGAGCGAACGCCTTCAGGAGCTCAACGACGTGGCCCAAAGCCTGTCCTACGGCAATATCCATGCGGGGGTCAGCATCCGGGTGAATCGGATCAAGAGCGTCGACGAGGAACTGATCGAACAGTATCAGACCATCGCGCCGCCGCTGCTGGCCATCTCCCGGCAGCTCCAGAAAAGCCTCCTGCAGCAGCTTAAGGACAGCCGCAGAGGCGGAAAGCAGACGGGCCTGCTCATGGGCAGACGGCTGGATACCCACGCCCTGCACCGGAACGACGGCAAGGTCTTCTATAAGAACGCCCTGCCCAACGAAATCCCTCAGCTGACCGTGGGTCTGCTGCTGGATGAATCCGGCTCCATGTGCTCCTGCGACCGCTGTACCTACGCCAGGGCCGCAGCCATCATCCTCTACGACTTCTGCCAGAGCCTGGATATCCCGGTCATGGTCTACGGCCACTCCACCGGGTATACCTCCGGCACGGGCAGCACCGTGGAACTCTACTCCTACGCTGAGTTTGAGAGCTACGACAACGACGACCGCTATCGGCTCATCGACATCAGCGCGAGATCCAGCAACCGGGACGGCGCGGCCCTCCGCTTTGTGGCGGACCGGCTGAGCAAGCGCCCGGAGCCGGTGAAGCTGCTGATCCTGGTCTCCGACGGACAGCCCGCGGACACGGGCTACTATGGGACCGCCGCAGAGGAGGATCTGCGCGGCGTCAAGCACGAGTATCAGCGCAAAGGCATCCTCTTCCTGACCGCCGCCATCGGCGACGACAAGGAGAACATCGAGCGGATCTACGGGGATTCCTTCCTGGATATCACCGACCTCCACCAACTGCCCTCCAAGCTGACCGCTGTGGTCAAAAAGCACATTCGCTTCTAAAACTGAATAAAACACTCCACTGCCCGCACGGGCAATCACTACGCACACGGGCAGTTGGGTTTACAGTCTTTCCGTCCGTGCGCCCGAAAACAGAAAGGAAAGATAAACATGCATTTTCTGACATTGGTACCCGTTACGGTTCCCACCCAGGAACCCGATCCCGTCAAGGACATTCTCGTGCAGGCAGCCCTCATGGAGCTGCGCGAGAAGATGGAAAACGAGCCCAAGGACTTCATGGCGAAAATCTTCGCCAGCGAGCTCACCGGCAAAACCACGCCCTTCGGACGTGCGGTCTTCGACGCGGTCTACGAGAAGCTGGATCCCTATGCTGTGGAGTCCGACAATCCTGCTGAGCAGGAATTCATCGACTGCACCGAAGAGATTCGGGAAGAGTATCGCACCGGCACTGTCGACTGCGTCCGCCTGGCGGACGGCACGGTAGTGGATCGTTTCGACCCCCGATTCCGCAATCGCTTTTCGGTCAAGGACGGTAAGATCGTCCAGAACCACTTCGGTCCGCTGCATCATAAGAAGCGGAGCAAGAAGGCGAAGAAGATGATTTGGCTCCCGAACTACCCGAAGAAAAAGCTCTACCGCTCCGAACGGGAGCTGGCGGAGAAGTACTACGGGTATGAGTACCTGCCGGAGGAGGACGCCTACGGCTATTACAGCAACGTCGCCGCCTTCTACGACTGGCATGCCATCGGCGGCCGTTGGCCTCACTGCTTCCTGGTTCCCGAGGATTGCCCGGAGTACACCTTCGGCGATTATGAGGGTACCGAGGAGGAGACCAAGGGGCCGGAGGGCTACCGCTGGGTTGCCGCCGCCCGGAAGAAGGACATCGCATGGGACGCCATGACGCAGCTTGCGCTCGCGCAGCATGAGAACAGCTATCTTCTGCTGAAGAAAGCCTTCGAGACCAAGGAGCTTCCCGAAAAGTCCATGCTTAGCTTTACGGAAAACGGGATTCATGGTCTTCTGAAAACCCTTTACATTGACGGCGAGTCCGAGGAGATCTTCCGCAATCGGAACGGGCACCCCACAGATTCCAAATACCAGTTCACCCCTGGTGGTTACCTGGCGGAGGACGGGTATCACGATTCCTGCTTTACGTTCCACTGCCCCAAGGATCTGAAGGAAGCGGAGGCGGAAGCAAAATCTACCCGTGCCTGGGCGCTGGAGCTGGATGCGTTCATCGACGGCCTGGACGACGATACCGTACTGGTTGGCGTCGACTGCCACATCTGAGGGGAGGTACGTGAGATGAATTCCTGTCTTGACGCTTTCTCCACCTGCTTCGACACCTTCACGCCCATGCTGAACTTCCACGAGCAGCAGGACGCCCAGACGGAGTGGCGAAGCTGCCAGGTGAACTGCCTGACGGTGGTGCCCCTGGACGCGTCCTCGCCGCTGAACTACAGCTCTTTTGCAAGCAAGTGCAGCCCGGAGGCCGTGGACGACACGAAGACCGGTCTCGGTCTGGCCATGGGACTCTATGACGGCTATTACCCAATCCGGGATACCGCCTACAAGAGCCTGCTGGACCGGGCGAAGATCTCCGGTTCCGCCCTGGCGAAGCTCTCCAGACCGGTTCTGGCCTCGGTGCTCAACGAGTGCCTGCAGCTCTATTCCTCGGACGCGCTTCTCCTCCTTCGGGAGGGGAAGGTCTCCGCGGTACATTCCGGCGACGCGGTGGATTACTCCGTGCTGCCGATCAGCGAGCTGCTGGGAACGCTCAAAACCAAGCTCGACGGCCGCTTCCCCGGGAACGTCTTCCTGGCGGGCTACACCGACCACGCCATCACCAGCGCAAGCTGGCAGCTTCCGGATCAGAAGGAGGATCTGCTGGGCGCCTACGCAAAGCTCCTGGCGGCCAACGGCAGAGCGACCATGGCAAGTAAGCTGACGCCCGGCGTCCGGTTCATCACCTCGGACACCGGCATCGCCTCCGCCAAGGTCTCGGCTCTGCTGACCGGCGGCCAGCACCCGATCCACATCGGGAGCTGCGTGGCTGTGGATCACCGGCACCAGAGCAAGATCGCGGACTTTGAGGCGGCCATGGATCAGCTCTTCGCCCAGTTCGGGGACGCGATCGCCAAGCTGCAGGCGCTGATGGAGATCCATCTGGACTATCCGGTCAACGCCATGACCCGTGTCTGCAAGAAGCTCAGTATGCCGAAAAAGGCCGCGGACGAGGCAATTGCCATGTTCGAGATGGCCTACGGCGACAACCCCGCCACCGCCCATGACGTGTTCATGGCCATGCAGGAGATCCCCTATATCCTCAAGACCGAGCACACGCCAGAGAGCAAGCTGCTCACGATCGAGGAGAACATGGCTCGTGCGCTGGTACTGCGCTGGAGCGAGTATGACAGAGCAAGGGCGGTGAGCTGAAATGGCCGCGCCGATTATTCTCTGCGACACCAAGGGTATGACCAACGAGCGCTGGCTGGATTGCCGTATGCACGGTCCAAAGGGAAACATCCCTTTCACCGTGGGCGGCAGCGACGTGGCAACGATCTTTGGACTCAGCCCCTGGACGACGCCGCTGGAACTCTGGATGGTGAAGATGGGACGCGCAAAGCCGGCCGTCAAGCCCAATTCCAATCAGCTGACTATGGGGCACCAGTTGGAGCCCCTGGCGGCCTACTGGTTTGAGCAGATGACCGGCAACCGCGTCTATGACGACACCAATCTCTACCAGCACGCGGATCATCCCTACGCCCTGGCCAACTTTGACCGCCGCTTCACAAGGACCAGCGACAGCAAATCCGGCATTCTCGAATGCAAATCCTGCACCTATCACAAGGCCTCAGACTGGGCTGACGATCACTACCCGATCTACTACGAGCTGCAGCTGCGTTACTATCTCGCGGTGGCGGACGTGGACATTGGAGCCTTCGCGGCGATTTGGGGCAACAACCCGGACAACGACACGGCCTTCCCGTTCCTGGAACGAGACAAGGCGAAGGAGGACATAATCTTTGAACGCCTGGACGAATGGCTCTGGAGCCTGGAGAATGACAAGCCGCCCACTATGGCCGACGTTGCCCCCAAACTGGCTCTGGAATCTCTCGCCCGGATCTATGGACCCAGCGTGCCCGGCACGCCGACCATCGAGGTCGGCAGAAAGTACGAGCCCAAGCTGCGCCGAATGGCGGAACTGCAGAGCAAGATCGCTGACTGCAATGCTGAAGTAGACCGTTACCGCAAGGAGTTCGACGCTCACAGCGTTCAAATCGCGGAACTCATGAAGGAGCATGAGCACGGCGTCCTGGAGACCACCACGGACAAGCTGCTCATCGACTTTGTAACCCGAACCACCCGCCGCGTGGATTCCACCGAGCTCAAGAAGAAATATCCCACGGTGCACGCCGACGTGCTTCGTGCCTCGGAAAGCAGAAAGCTTCACGTCACCGTAGCCCCGCTGTAGGAGGTGCCTATGCTTTGTCAATTTGAACGCCTGGTCTATCCCAAGAACGCCCAGGCAGTCACGCCCTCCAGCTTCATGGTTGCCATCTACCGACCCTGTGAAAAGTTGGTAGGCGCTGCCGGCACACCGATCACCCAGATCAAAGCGGTGGGCTTTTGCCTGCCACTCTCTGGGAACCTCCGGTATGAGCTCAAAGGCTGCTGGAAACGGGATCCCGCCCACGGCATGCAGTATGAGGTGGAGCAGTACGACGAGATTCTGATCCCCACGAAGGAAGGGATTATCGCGTACCTCACCTCCGGGCAGATCAAGGGCGTCGGGCCGAGGGTGGCCGAACGGATCTACGAGACCTTCGGCGATCAGACGCTGGACGTTCTGGATCATGACCCCGACAAGCTGCGCACCGTCCCCGGGATCGGCCCCGGCCGGCTCAAGCGCATCCGGGACTCCTACCTGGCAAACCGGGCGGCAAGGGACGTAGTGGCCTTTCTCGCGCCTCATGGTATCACGGCCAACCGGGCGGTCAAGCTCTTCGAGATCTACGGCAGGCAGACGCTGAACATCGTGCAAAACCATCCATACCGACTCTGCGAGGTCGCGGGCATCTCCTTCCACACAGCGGATAAAATCGCCATGTCGATGGGGTTGCCCCGCACATCGCCGGAGCGGGTGGACCAGGCGCTGCTCTTCACTCTGGCAAACGCCGAAGGGTCAGGGCATCTGTGTCTGGAGAAGCACCGGTTCATCGAGCTCTGTCTGAGTCTGCTGGAGACGCTGGAGCTGACGGGCGACATGCTGGCCAACCGCGCCATGCGGATGCTGGCTGACGGCCGTCTGAGCTCCTATCTCGGCAACGTCTATCGGGAGAAGACCGCGTGGCTGGAGCAGCATCTTGCGGAAAAAATCTTTTCTAAAAGTGTCCAAAAAGGAGCTTCTCCCATCGTGGATATCAATAGGGAGATCTCTGCCGAGGAAACACACTTGAGGATCCGGCTCGCTGCCGAGCAAAAGGCGGCCATTGAGACTGCTTTGGCAGAACACTTGACCATCATTACCGGCGGCCCCGGAACCGGAAAAACCATGATCCAGCGAGCGATCCTGGATATCTACCGAAAGCACAACCCCAAAGCCCACATCGTGTGCTGCGCGCCAACCGGGCGGGCGGCAAGAAGGATGGAGGAATCCACCGGGCATCCGGCTTCTACCGTCCACCGGGCCATCGGGCTCTACGCCGGCGACGACGGCAGCTTCGGCACACCGACGCCGCTGAACGCGGACCTGCTTCTGGTGGACGAGGTCTCCATGCTGGACATCTTTGTTGCCAACGCCCTGTTCGATGCCGTCAAGCCCGGCTGTCAGGTCGTCCTGATTGGCGACGCGGACCAGCTTCCCTCCGTGGGACCCGGCGCGGTGCTGAGCGAGATGATCGCAAGCTCCTGCGTCCCGGTCGTGCGGCTGGACAAGGTCTACCGCCAGCGGGAGGGCAGCCGCATCGCCATCAACGCCAAGCTGATCCGGCACGGCAATCTGGCTCTGGAGTATGGTTCCGACTTCCAGTTCGTGAACTCGCCCCAGCTTCCGGGCTCCGCCGAGACCATGGTGGCTCTCTATTTGCAGGAGGTCCGCCGCTGCGGCGTGGACAACGTGGCCCTGCTGACGCCATACCGGCAGAAGACGGAGACCAGTGTGAACGCCCTCAATACGAGGCTGCGGGATCTGCTGAATCCGCCCCTACCCGGCAAGACCGAGGTCAGCTGCGGCAGCCGCGTCTTCCGCTGCGGCGACAAGGTCATGCAGACCCGGAACTACCAGGACGTCAGCAATGGCGACATCGGCTACATCACATCCATTCATGAGGATGGCGACGACACTGTAGTTCAGGTGAGCTTCGGCGGCAGAGTTGTGGACTACGACCTGTCCATGTTGGAGCAGCTGGATCTGGGCTACGCCTCCACCGTCCACAAATCCCAGGGCGCGGAGTACCGCTCCGTGATCCTCAACCTGCAGAACGCGCACTACATCATGCTCACCCGGCCCCTCGTCTACACTGCCATCACCCGCGGCAAGGAGCGGGTCGTCATCGTGGGCGAACGGCGTGCCCTGTGCATGGCCATCAACCGCACCGACACTGAGCGGCGCGGCACCTGCCTGGCCAATCGGCTGCAAAAACTCTTCCAAGAGAATAAACAGAAAGGACTTTGAAACTATGGCTACCGTGTTAGAACAGTACAAGCTCCGCCAGAGTGCCTGGAACGCCCAGAGCGGAGCCGGCAAGCTTCCTGTGAACGCTCTGCTTCCCATGCAGGAACTCAACTACCGCATTGACGTCATCGACACCTTCCAGATCATCTGCAAATCCGCTCCCGTCACCACCGACGGCAAAATGTTGAGCTTCCACTATCAGCTGGTGGACGCCTACATCCAGCTCCTGCTTGGAGAACGCAAATTCGGCTCCCGTGCAGACGAGGCCGGAATGAAGCGCCGCCAGACTGCGGAGGAATCTCTGCAGCGGGTGGTCAAGGACAACCGCAAGCAGTTCGCCAGCTTCAAAGCGGGTGCGCCGGAGCAGTACAAGGGTGCGATCTGCAAGCTGGTCAATACCTTCCTGCCGATCTGGATGCAGTATCGGGAGACCTACATTCACATTCAACTGCCTTGAAAGGAGACGGAACAATGGCAGCAGATAAAAACACCATGCTTGGCGAAATTGCCAAAATCAACGCCGTAGACGGCTTCGACCCCACGCCTTTTGCCGTGGACTTTACCGATCTGGGGAGCGGAGAGGTGCGAAAGCGCCTGCCAGTCATGATCCAGATGGCCTGGTTCCGGATGAAGTACCCCGAGGGAAAGATTTCGGTCTCCACGGAGCCTGGGAAGGATTGCTTTGTGGCCACTGCCCGGGTCTATCCCAGCTACAGGGATCCCGCAGATTGTTACCTCGCGGAAGCCAGCGCTTCCCGCGGCGAGGCACCGGAAAAGCCTTCCGTTTCTCCCAGAGAATGGGCGCAGACGGCAGCCATTGGCATCGCCCTGCGGAATGCCGGCTTCGGCCTGCAATTCGCCATGGCCGGTGAGGACTTTGAGGCAGTAGCCCCAAATAAGCTGACCGGCGTATCTGAAGCACCTACAGAGCTTGTCACACCGACTCCGGAGGTCTACGAGGTCGTAACTGCGAACCCCGGTCCCACCGAGGAGGAACTGCTGGAGCAGGCGATGGCGACGCCCTGTCCCATCACCAAATTCAGCGGGAAAACCCTTCGTGAGGTTCTGACGATCGATCCCGGCGCGCTGCGCTGGCTTGCGACCAAGTATCAGGGCGACGAGAGCATCCGCGCCGCCGCCCAGAGGATCTGCGAATATGCGGTACAGCAAGCGAGTTAAAAAACACAATGGGGATGGCCGCAATGGCCATCCCCGGAAAGGAAACGTCATGGAACTCTATCATATGGCGGACGTGATCCCGCTGCTCGGCATCCCGGAACCGCCTTACGGGCGCAGCTCCTACTATGTGAGCTGCCCCTGCTGCGATTCCGACCCGAGAAAACGGCATCTGAACATCAACCTGGCGAAGGACGTCTTTCGCTGTCCGCGCTGCGGCGCCAGCGGCGGCATCTTCGATCTCTACTCCATCTGCACCGGCGTTCCACGTGAAAAGGTGCGGGACATTCTGATCGAGAAGCTGGGAAACCCGGCCGAGCGGCCCGCCCGCAGGCAGGAGCTCCCGGTGATCCACGAATGTCCGCTCACCGACGTCGATACCCGGAACGTGACCTACCTGGCGCTGCTGTCCAAGCTGACCCTGGCGCCGGATCATCTGCAGAACCTGCTCAGCCGCGGTCTGACCGAGGATGAGATCTCCAGACTGGGATACAAGACCACCCCGATCATTGGCACCGCGGCCATCGCGAAGCAGATGCTGAGCGACGGGCTCTACCTGGCCGGCGTACCCGGCTTTTACCGGACCGAGTCTGGTGCCTGGACCTTTGCCCACGAGCAGCGCGGGATCCTGATCCCGGTGCGCAATCTCCATGGACAGATCCAGGGGCTCCAGATCCGGCGCGACCAGGTCTCCCGGCGGAAATTCCGCTGGGTTTCCAGCGCGGAAAAGCCCGACGGCTGCCGCGCGGAGGGCTGGACCCATCTGGCCGGAACGCCCGCTGCCAGGATCATCCTGACGGAGGGACCCATGAAGGCCGACGTGATCCACACCCTGACCGGCTTGACCGTCCTCGCAGTCCCAGGCGTCAACGCACTGACCCAACTCCATAAGACACTGGAGGTGCTGCGGGAGGAGGGCGTCAGGGAGATCAAGACCGCCTTCGATATGGATATGGCCACCAACGAGCACGTCCAAAACGGCTACCGCAGCCTCACCACGCTTCTCAGCGAGATGGGCTTCCATTTCGGAACCTATCTCTGGGACCCGCAGTACAAGGGACTAGACGATTACATCTGGGAGTGCTGCCTTGGTCGCAAACGTCCCGGATAGGGCACAGTAAGAAACGGAGACGGTGCAGTTATTTATTGCTACACCGCCTCCGTTTGCATTTTTTGCTTAATAATACTTTTCCATGGAAAGAGCCAAGAAATAATTTAGCAAGGGTTTCCTTTTGGCATTATTCTCACATTAGGTGGTTGTATGTAGCTTTGGTCGGGCTATGCAGAAATCGCCACTGGCAGAAATCACCCGGCGCTAGCATTTGCCCAAGACTGGTATGCTTATGCAATCTTGCTGTTTGAACGATTCATCATATTTGTAAAATATTTTTGAACACATGTCGAAATGTGTTGCATTTTGGGTGGAAAAAATCTTTATGTAAGTAGAAGCAGTTACTCCTCTTTTTTTAATTCCGGTGCTTCTGCGCAGCAAAAGCATTTATACAGTATACGCTACCGTCGAGTCTATACAAAACCATTATTCTACTGGGCAAGGGATGCTAATTATGGAAAATCCAGTTATTTTTGTCAAACTGTCAGAACGAACACAAAGCACTGCGGAAATGATTGAACGGCTTAATGAATCATATTGCGAAAAAGTATCCCGATTTTATAATACAACTGCGGGAGATAAGGCAAAAATGGATGGATTCCATAATGGAGACACTGTCCTGTTTGTAGCCATCCTGTATGACGGAGATTATATTTCAAAAGCGTATCTCGGCAACGGAGAAGTTAATGACTCCAAAAATATATACTACAAAATCTTTGTCAGCCTACCAGATAATGCAGCTCTGAGAAATATTTGCAAACTATCAGAATTGGATCTTGAGGCTGATTTTACGCCATTTCTCTTCTACGTGGAGTCAGAATTAGTCTCAGAACAAATTCGATTTATTATAAACCAAATTCCAGAAAACCCGATAGTCGATAGGAAATATGCTCGTATTGAATCCGAAACATCTCTTTCGCCGTTGGCGCAAAGAAACGAATATTGCCGGAGACAGTATAACTTTAACGAGCCTACACCAGACCGTTCAGAGTTTCAGCGAGATTATGACCGGATTGTCCACTCAAAGGCATTTCGCCGCATGGTTGATAAAGCCCAGATTTTCAGTACGGACAAAGGTGATTATTATAGGACACGCATGACTCATTCGCAAGTTGTGGCGCAAATTGCACGTTCAATTGCCGCAGCCTTAAACCTGAACTTGTTTTTGACTGAAGCCATAGCATTAGGTCACGATATTGGTCATACACCTTTTGGTCACCAAGGGGAACGGACCCTTGATGACATCTTGCAGGGAAGAATCCCGCTTATTCAGGACGTTCAATTATTGAACCAAGATCACGAAGAAGGATGCATGGGCTTCAAGCATAACTTTCAGTCTATACGTGTTGCTTCAATACTTGAAAAAACATATGCAACAATACCTGGTATGGATTTAAGTTTTCAAACTCTAGAGGGTATGCTTAAGCACACCAAATTGAAAAAAGACAGGTATTACTTGTTGCAGTTCATCAATGAGTGTTCTAAGGCGTCTTTTGTTCGACCTTCATCCATAACCACAAAGCTCTTTTTTGGCCTGTGTAGTTTCTTGCGGTTAAGACGCATATCTTTTCTTGCCTCTGTGCAGCCAGCGGAAGTGGGAGAGCAGCACGCAACCCGCGCCGACGGCGGCGGCTGCGGCGTAGGCCAGGACGCTCGCCTCGAGCGGCGAGAAGAGGCGGTTCAGCGAGATCGCGTCGAGCAGTTCGATCCGCATAAAGCTCAGGCAGGCTGGGAGCACCAGGACGGTGCAGCACGCCAGCAGCGACAGGTTGTTCTGCCGGCAGGCGCAGGAGATCAGCAGGATCACGCCCGCCGCGGCCAGCATCGCCAGCAGCCGGAGCAACAGATAAACCGCGACCGCCGCGCCGAGGCTCATTTGATATGGGAGCTCCGCAAAGTACTCGAAGCTCTGCACGGGGGCAGCAAGCGCCAGCGCGCCGTATTGCGCCCGCAGCCGGAACAGCTCCCCCGCCTCAAAGACCAGCCAGACGAGGACGGTCACGAGCATCGTCACGGCGAGCTTCTTGCGCCAGAGCACCGCGCCGCCCCGGGGCGTGCCCTGCAAAAGCTGGGTCACGCGGCTCTGCTGCTCCTGCGAGAAGACGCCGTGCAGCACCAGCACCAGCGCCAGCAGCAGCACCACGGCGATCTCCCGCTGATAGGCATGGCCGCTGTCCTCGTTGAAGCCCATCAGCGAGGCGTAGGGCTCAGGGTCGACCAGCCAGAGGCCGTCCTGCCTGGCGAGGCTGTCCGCGCACTTGTCCCGGAGCTGCTGCAGGATTTGCAGCTGCCGGAGGATCGTCTCGCTTGCGGAGTACGCGGAATAGAGCTCAAGCTTCTCGTCAAGCTCGCGGAGCGTCTGCTCGGTGATCGGCCCCTGCATGGAGGCGGAATAGCCCGAAAGCTCCGGGTCGTACAGGTTGGAATCCGGCCATTGCAGCTCCTGCACGCCGAAGGAAAAAACCGCGACGAGAAGGACGATCAACAGACCTTTTTGCAGCCAGAGCAGCTTATACAGCTCCAGGCCGAACAGGCGCAGGCGGCTGACAAACCTGGAAAACGGCACGCGGATCCGATCCGCTAACTTGAGCAGGGAGTTTTGCCGGGAGACTGGCTTCTTCCGCGACGCCAGCAGGACGTTCGCCCCGTAGAGGAGCCCCAGCAGCGGCGGGATCAGGAAGATGGACAGCAGGAAGCCCTGCACCGGCCAGCCGAAAAAGTTGAGGTTCAGATAGTGCAGCGCGATCGTGGTCACGTCCACCAGCGCAAAGAGGTTTACATAACGCAGGAACACGATCGTATAGCTGTCCGGGATAAAGCGGTACAGCGCGTACTCGCTTGCCAGCGCGACGCCCGCGACGCAGAGCGCCAGCGGCAGGTGGTTGACCGATTGCAGGATCGCCCACACCGCCATGCCGACCAGCCACATGCCAAGGATCTTCAACACGAAGTAGCCGAGCAGGAAGACCCAGACCGGCATGACCCAGGGGAAATCGTCAAAGACGGCGAGCGACTGCACGTTGCGGGTCAGCGAGCCGAGGCCGCCGCAGTGGATCGCGTAGAAGATCAGCTTGCCGCCCAGCAGGACGAGCGTCCCGACGGCGACGCCGAGCAGCAGGATCCAGCCGCGCCGGACGGCCAGCCGCTGCCGCCCGTCCGGGGTGCCGTGCACGAGGCTCCATAGCCCGCGCTTGCGCTCGACCAGAAATTGCAGGGCAAGAAAGAGCGTGAACACCAGCAGCGAATAGCCGCCGAGGGAGTCCGTCACGAGCGCGGTGACAGCGAAATCCGTATCCAGGCGCAGCTCCACCTCGGTGGGGAAATCGCGCCCGGTCTTTTCGATGTTGCGGGCGGAGAAGCCGCCCTCCTTGTTGAAGATGGACAGCGCCCGCATCGTCTCCACGTTGTTCTGCACCTGGAGCAGGTAGTCGGGGTAATCCCGCAGGTGCTCCAGCTGCGCGTGCAGCACGTCGAGAATCTCCATGTACTGATAGCGCCGGACGCGCATCCGGGGCGTCACGCTGCGCAAAATCTCGTGCGCGAAGTCCTCTCCGTAGGAGAAGGTCAACTCCTCGCGCAGAATGTCCTTGAATTGCGCGTCGTCCGTACGCTGGTAGAATTCCAGCGTCCCGAGCGCCTGAAGCGTCTCGCGCTCCGCGTCAAGCTGCGCGATGGCCTCCTCCACCGGGAGCGCCCGGTATTCCCGCAGCGTGGCCTGATACTCGGAATAGAAGTCCCTCGAGCGCCAATCCTGCGTCAGCGCGAGCATCAGATTAAAGGCCAGCAGCAGCGCCAACAGCCCCCAGAGCGCGGGCGTCAGCAAGACCCGTCTCCCCTCTCTCATAACGCGTGCAGCCGCTTGATGTAAGCGTCCTCCAGAGAGCCTGCGCCGCAGCCGGAGATGAATTCCGCCCGCTTCGACGCAAAAAGCAGCTTGCCGTGGTTCATCAGCAGAATTTCGTCCGCGATGGTTTCCACGTCGCTGGTGATGTGCGTGGTGATCAGCACGATCTTGTCCACGGCTAACTTTTCAATGTAGCCGCGCAGGCGGATGCGCTCCTCGGGGTCGAGGCCTGCGGTGGGCTCGTCGAGCAGCAGCACCTCGGGCGTGCCGAGCATGGCCTGCGCCAGCAGGACGCGCTGCCGCATACCGCCGGAGAAGCCGCCGACCTTCTGATGCGTCGCGCCCTCCAAATTGACGACGGCGAGCAGCTCGTGGATCTGCGCGGCGGCGTCCTTCTTTTTGATCCCCTTGAGCTCCGCCATGTAGGCGAGGAAATCCAGCGCCGTCATCTGCTCGTACATTCCCTGGCTCTGCGGCATGAAGCCCAAACGCCGCCGGAAGGCCTTGCCGAGCTTCAGAATGTCCGTGCCGTCGTAGAGGATCTCCCCGCTCTGCCGCTTCGTGCAGTCTGTGATCAGATTCATCAGCGTGGTTTTGCCCGCGCCGTTCGGCCCCAGGATCGCCGTGACCCCGGGGTGGAAGCTGTAGGAAAAGCTGTCCAGCGCCAGCTTTTCCCCGTAGGCCTTTGATAGCTTGTTGATCTCCATTCGCATACAGGCTCAATCCTCCCTGAAAATATAGACTGTATGGGACAGGTTTCCCATCACGGAGATTCAGCGTCGTAGGGGCGCACAGTGTGCGCCCGCAGGGTTTTCCCTGTGTAGGGACAGGTTCCCCCGCCTGTCATTCTGAGCAACGCGAAGAATCCGTTTTCCCCCGTCCCCTATTTCAAATTCATTCTCAAATCGCAATTTGAGAATACCACCGTTATTCATTTGACAGTTTTTCAGTTTTCAGTATTCATTTGCAAAACCGCCGCCCTGCCGCGGGGGGACGGATTCTTCGACTCCGCTGCGCTTCGCTCAGAGTGACAGACGAGAAAGTCTGTCCCGTGGCGCACACTGTGCGCCGCTACGGAGTCGCGTCTCCTATTGCCTGCTGCCGATTGCCTCAATTCTGCATTCATCCAATCGTCTCAACGGGAACCAGCGTCAGCTCCCCGCTGCCGATTTGGGTTTTGTCAAGATAGCAGGAAATTGGTGCTGCTACGGAGGAGCCGCGGAAAAAGATCCGGTCGCTTGTCACAGCCGCAAGCTCCACCCCGCTCTTGAGTTCCATTTGATCCACAAGCTTGTAATCTCTGGAAATGAAATAGAGCGTACGATCCGCGCCGTCCTCGTTGTAGCTCTGCGCGTAGATAAAATCTTCATCGTACTTTGCCCGGAAGATATCCGCTGCCGGCAGGCCGCAGTCCTTGACGGCGCCGGTTTCCAGATCCAGCTCCCGGAAGCCGGGGGTCGTTTTTTCATACGTCGTTCCCCAGGCCTCGTTCCAAATACTCAAGTCGTTTTCAAAGTAATACAACGTGGTATCCGTCGCGTAAAGGCCGCCCGCACTCTCGGGAGACAGAACCCGCTGCTCCCCGGTCAGAGCGTCAAGCTCAACCAGCTTCTTGTCGTTCAGCCACCCGGTCACTTCCCCCCAGTGTCTTGTCGTAGATGGCAGTCGGCTCTGTAGGGCCGTACGCTTTAGCCTTGTAAAAAATCGAGTAATGCGGGACGGCCAACGCCTGCCGAAAGTCTGTCAGAGACAGATCCTTCAGATCCAAAACGATCAGATGATGCTCCTGCTCCGCTGCATCGTAGGGAGCGGTGCCTTGCAGAAAGAGCTTTCCATGATGGAAGCTATAGCTGTAGCTGAGATTGGGAATATCATTTCTGAATTTGAGCGACGCTACCGTCTCATGGTCGGTACCGTCCAGCTTCATTTTGACCACGTCAACCGAAGGCGCAGTCGATACGGCGTAGAGCGCGCCGTCGTAATAGCCGAACAACTCCCCGCCGTAGGCATTGCAGTTTTGATCGTTATGCTCGCAGTTCGGCTTGCTGCATAAGGGATAAAAGGCTTTTCCTCCTCTGGGACAGAAATAAATCATCTCTCCGCCCATATCGTGGTTTTCCCGTCCGTAGTAATAGTCGTCCTCGGTTTCGACGAAGCTCGTGACCGCAAAAGCCTGGTTGCGATCCTCAGGGGCAACGCGCAGCGAAAAGGCCGCCTCGCCGGGAGCAGCGGACAAGGCTGTGCCCGGTTCGGAGGTTTCTGGCGTATTGCCGCAGCCCGCCAGCAAAAGGGCAAACACGACGCAGAAAAGAAGGATTGTTTTTTTCATGTGGTTCTCCTCATTTTGCATTCTGTAATCTGCATTCCGTCAATCGGTGCTTCCCGTGGCGCACACTGTGCGCCGCTACCGAACCTTGATCCCTGCAATCTGCATTTATCCCACCGTCTCGATGGGAACCAGCGTCAGCGCTCCGCTGCCGATCTGGGCTTTGTCGATGTAATAGTATATGGTCGAAGCGGTCGTTGCATCGTATAAATAGATCCGATCGCTTGTCACGGCGGCAATCGAGATGCCTTCCAGATCAATCTGATCCAGCAGCACGTAGTCTCTGGACAAAATGTACAGGGTTTCATCTCTGCCATTGTTGCGTCGAAAGCTGTCTGCATAGATGTAATCGTCGTCGTAGCACGCCGACAGAATATCCTCCACAGGCATACCGCAGTCCCTTGTCGTTCCGGTTTTTAAGTCCAACTCTCGAAAACCGGGCTCTGCCGCTTCGCTTGCTTCATAGCCGGGCAAGGCGCTCATATCCGGTTCAAAATAATAAAGGGTAGAAGCCGTTGCGTAAAGACTGGCAATATTTTTCTCTGCAAGGCTCCGCACTTCCCCTGTGACGAGGTCAAATTCAACCAGCTTTTTCGTATCGCTTGCATCGGCGCCGACGTCCCGTTCCATTACAACCCCATACAGCTTGTTTTCGTAAAATTTCTCAATGAGAATGATTTTATCAGTTTGTGGATAATCCTTCAGAGAATTGTCCGACAAATCCAGAACAAGGATATGATCTGTTTTTTCCAAATCGGATAAACAATTCCAAATAATCAGCTTTCCTCGATGAAATTGAAAGGTGAAATGATTTCGCATTGAAGCATCTAATTCAAGCGTCGTAAGCCTCCGGTGATCGGTACCGTCAAGGTTTAGTTTCAGAATGTCGATCGTGTCTGACTTGTATTCTGCCGCATAAATAGAACCGTCGTAATATGCAAACGCGTTGCCTGCATACGCATTGCAGTTTTGATCGTTATGCTTGCAGTTCGGCTTGCTGCACAGGGGACGAAACGTATCCCCGCCTCTGGGACAGAAATAGATAAATACCTTCCCTTGCCGATTCTGACCGTAATAATACACTTCCGGCGTTTCCACAAAGCTCGTACAATAAAATGCCTGGTTGCGATCTTCGGGCGGCACCCTCAGTTCAAAGGTCTTGGGGGTGACGACATCAGCGTAAACGACGTCCGTCGTATCAACGCTTTGCGGCCCCTGGCCCGGGTCGGCAACGTCCCTTTGCGTGGTTTTCCCGCACCCGGCCAGCAGGAGCGCGAGGATGACGCAGAGCAGAAGGATGGTTTTTTTCATGCATAATCTCCTCATTTCTTAAACCCGTCCTCTCATTTTGTATTCCGACAATCGGTGCGTCCCGTGGCGCACACTGTGCGCCGCTACGGAAGGCCGGTGCGGGCTGCGGGCGGCCAATGACCGCCCCTACTCTCTTCTGTATATTAGATGCTATTAAAAGGGAAAAGGTTGCACTTTTTTGAAAAAAGCAGTGCGTTGACGTGCCCGTAAAAAAAGCGCCGTTGGCCTGGGATTACGCCAGACCAACGGCGGAGCAAAATCTGGCCATTGAGTTTGTCTTCTATTGCTTCTAAACAGATCCAACATACCACGAAACGGATAAAAAGTCAATGAATTTTAATATTATTATAAATAATTATTACAAAATCATGAAAAAAGCTTTCTCTCCTGTTATTCTGAGCAACGCGAAGAATCCGCTTCTCCTATTGCCTGTAGCCTCAATTTTGCATTCTGCATTCATCCCACCGTCTCGATGGAGATCAGCTTCAGATTATGGCTTCCGATCTGCGCTTTGTCGATGTAATAAGAAATGGGGGTTCGCTTGGAGCCGTTACCAGAAAGGAAAATTCGATCGCTTGTTGCGGCATAGACGGTTTGACTGTTTTTCAGGCTGATCTGATCGAGCAGCTTATAATCTCTGGACAGAAAATAAAACGTATAGTCGCTGCCATCATTTGGCTTCGGGCTGAATGCGTAGACGTAATCCTCGTCGAAAAATGCCCAGTAAATATCCTCCAACGGCAGGCCGCAGTCCTTGATTTCTCCGGTTCGAAGATCCAATTCCCGAAAGCCGGGATCGCCTTCCGCGTAATCAGTTCCGTTTACAGCGTTAAAAACCCTGTTATTCTTTTCAAAATAGAATAGCGTGGTGTCTGTAACATAGAGCCTGTCAATATGGCCGGGAACAAGGGAACGTGCGGTTCCCATAGCTGCGTCCAGCTCAAGCAGCTTATAATCGTTTTCTGTTTCGGGCTTTCTGTTTTCTCCGGTTCCACATCCGTAAAGCTTGTCCTGATAAAAGTTGGAGAGCACGGAAGGAAGTTTTGCCGTGTCAAGGAATTCCGCCAAAGGTTCCTTCTGAGAGAAGTTTGACAAATCCACAACGATCAGATGATCCTCCTGCTCCTCCAGAGGCAGATCTTGTGACGCATAAGCTGCAATATAAAGCTTTCCGTGATGAAACGTAAAGGAATAGCTGCTGGATCTCGGCGCAGGGGAGTCCAGAGTGGCCACAACCTGGTGACCGGTACCGTCCAGATTCATCCTGACCAGACTGATTTTGTTGTTTTCGATCGTTTCAGCTGCGTAGAGTGCGCCGTCGTAATAGCCGAAAACCCCACACCAGGCGTTGCAGTTCCTGTCCTTATGCTGACAGTTTGGCTTACTGCATAGTGGATAAAAAGCGCTTCCGCCTCTGGGACAGAAATAAGCTAAGTTATCCCATCTGTAATAATACCCCTCCGGCGTTTCCACAAAGCTCGGCCAGATAATCGACTGGCTTCGATCCTCGGGAGTAATCTTCAATTGATAAGTCACTGTTTCGTTGGACTCGCCAGGTGAGGTTTCGGAGCTTTCGGATAATATACCGCAGCCAACCAATAATCGAAGCAAAACCAACGCGCATAACAAAATTGCAACTTTTTTCATTTTGGTCTCCTTATATATTTACGTGTGCCGTTGGCCGGATTGATAAACCCAGCCAACGGCAAAAAACTGGAAAAAGCTATTTAGGGAGTAGCAGATGTGTAATAAACAGTATTACTTCCGATCTTGTATGTGCCCCAAGACTTGTCAATGTAATAACCGATGTCAGGCGTATGTGTCACACTGGCGCTTCCGGTGTCAAAGTCAGTGTTTGCAATTGAACTAACCCAATAGCCGGATGCATCGACGAAATCTGTTTCGAGCTTACAGGAGATTTGTGTAGTTCCTTGCCATGAAAAATGTGCGTAGCTTCTTTGGGATGTAACGTTAAGCTGTGCAATCCATAGGTACCCCTGAAAAAAATCTTCTTCATAATCGGAACCGGCTATTGCAACAAGGTTCAATGCAGTCGCGGCAATGACCACAACCAAAAGTAATGCGATAAAACGTTTCATGTGATATCTCCTTTTTAACATTTTTGTGTTTGTTATTAAAACCTTCAACCCGGATTATTCGTTCGATCGTTCCAGTAATTCTCACCCCCCGTTTTACTTGATCAGTTTGAAATTGAATATAAAATGTTGGCCAACAATTCTTACTCAATTCTAAGATGCCAATTGAAATACACTCCACCATATTAACCATGATAAGGATTCTTTTCTTGAAAGTCCATGACGTTTTTGGAAAAATTTGTTTTCCATGAGCGGCATGGCTTTTTTCTAATGATGAAGCTACCATGAATTCACAAGAAATATAGGGGGAATACCATGAAAAAGCGACTTACAGGCATTGTACTTTGTGTTTACTTTATCATTGCCGCTCTATTCGGTGGAATCAACTCGAACGCATTTTACGTGGAGGCGCCTGTGAGCCCCCAGTGTGATCTACCTCCGGTGCTTATTGAGCAGTAATGGTTATTCCTCAAACCTCTCATTCATAAAGTGAAGATAGAATTGCTTCATTTGCGCCTGTTCCAGGGCGTCTGCCAAACAAATCGCTTTGCGAAGGCATTCCTTTGCGATGATATCATCCTTCTCATGCCCGCGTTTTAGCAATGCCCACGCTTTGTTATAAAGTAACTTATCAAGCTGTGTACACTTTTTTGTTTCTCGTGAAATTCGAATACCTAAATCACAAATTTCAATGCATTCATCATACCGTTCTGCATTTCCTAAATACTTTGACAAATTATAAAGAACCATAAGTTGCGTTCTAAGCGTTTCCTCTTGATTAACCATATGCCTTTCATAATTCATTTTAAGTTGATAGAGAAGAGATATCCCGCTGTCAAGCTGTCCTGACTCAGCTTGATAGACGGCAATATCGTTCACGAGAATGATTTCCTCATATGACAGAATAATTGGCAGTTCTTTTTGGTTAAATTTGGGGCAAGTTAATTGAAGCGCCGTTAACAACGCATCAAGCTTTTCCTGAATATTTTTTGAATCAGAAAGAATTGTTTGAACTAATATGACAAATTGCCTGGAAATCGGATCATCACAAGGAGACATGGAAACGAATTGCTCTAAAAGTGAACGAGCTTGTTTCAACTTGCCGCACATGACTGCATGACGGATACTATATTTCAACTCATGTAACTTGAGGGTTTTCTCATCAACATAGTTGATTATTATGCTGTCTGAATACCCTAATCTCTGTAAGAGCATTTCGCTATGTTGCTTGCTTGGAAGCCGCTCCCCATTTTCGATTCGGGATAACGTTGGGACGGAACAAATACCATCCGCTAAGTCTTCCTGCGAGTAGCCCAATTCTTCTCTCCGTTGTTTGATTAGCGGTCCAAACAAATAGATTGACACAGATTAAGCACTTCCTTTTGCAAAGTCTCATATTCTTATATAATGTTTTAATAGCGTTATTTGCAACATCAATCGTTATAATTCTGCAAATTTTTTCTTTGAAGAAGATAATAACGATGAAGGCAAAGTTTTTTCGAGGACTTGTCCTTTTTAGGGCAAGCCCTCGTTGGTTTATAGAGAAAAGAAAAAATAGCAGAACTATCATTACAACCATAATTTATTGATGTAGACTATTATAATCTT
>JAEEGH010001386.1_pt1 | contig 70237 bp, 59 predicted proteins | sample 9134181 | NCBI WGS metagenome assembly JAEEGH01 (sample SAMN16246544, study PRJNA631951) | gut metagenome | biome: gut microbiome; feature: rumen; material: DP-attached | host: Bos | place: Iran: Karaj | collected 2018-10 | reverse complement strand
ATCCCAGTATCCCCTGTGTGGTGCTGACACCCTTCTCGCACGGTATCACGAAGCGTATCGAGAACGAGGATATGTCGGTGTTCGACTACGTGTTCTGCTGGCTGGGCAACACGAACCTCATCATGAGTATCATCAAGCTCCTTGAGGACAAGATGAACATAGACCACGATATCCGTGAGGCAGGCGTGCAGATGATACTGCTGGTGGAGGACAACATCCGCTTCTACTCATCGATGCTCCCCAACCTCTATAACTATATCCTCGCGCAGTCGAAGCGTTTCTCTACCGAGGCCCTGAACCCCCATGCCGCGGCACAGCGGAAGAGAGGGCGCCCGAAGGTGGTGCTCGCCACGAACTATGAGGAGGCGATGGAGATCTACGAGAAGTATCACGAGAACACGCTCGGCGTGATCAGTGACACACGCTTCCCGATGCACATCGTGCCGGGACGGCTGAGCCATGTGGAGGAGGGAGACCCTGAGGCAGGTCTGAAACTGCTCAGGGAGATCAGGCGGCGTGACGAGTATGTGCCGCTGATCCTCGACTCGAAGGAGACATTGAACCGTGCCAAGGCAGAGGCGGAGGGTTTCCACTTCATCGACAAGAACTCGACGAAGATGAACGTCGACCTGCACCATCTGATGGAGGAGCACATGGGCTTCGGCGACTTTATCTTCCGCGACCCCAAGACCAAGGAGGAGATCTTCCGTGTGTCGTCGCTGAAGGAGTTGCAGGACAATATCTTCAAGATTCCCAACGACTCGATGCTCTACCACGTGTCGCGCAACCATATGAGCCGCTGGCTTACGGCCCGTGCCATCTTCCCCGTATCGGCGTTCCTGAAGCATGTCACCTGGCACAAGCTGCAGGATGTGGATGCCCATCGACAGATTATCTTCGACGCCATCGTGCAGTACCGAAGGATGAAGAACATCGGTGTGGTGGCCGTGTTCGACCGTCTGAAGTTCGACCATTATTCCCATTTTGCCCGTATCGGTGAGGGCTCCCTCGGCGGCAAGGGCAGAGGCCTGGCCTTTCTCGACCGTATCATCAAGCGTCATCCGGAACTCAATGACTACGAGGGTGCCGAGGTGTCGATACCGAAGACGGTGGTGCTGTGTACCGACTTCTTCGACGAGTTCATGGAGAAGAACAATCTCTATCCCATTGCACTCAGCGATGCCTCCAACGAGGAGATCCTGCAGCACTTCATGAGGGCACAGCTGCCCGACTCGCTGATAGCCGACTTCTTCACGTTCTTCGACGCCGTGAAGTCGCCGATTGCCGTGCGCTCGTCATCGCTCCTTGAGGACAGCCACTACCAGCCGTTCGCCGGCATCTACTCCACCTATATGATACCTTATCTGGAGGACAAGTATGAGATGCTGCGGATGCTGGCCTGTGCCATCAAGGGCGTATATGCCTCGGTGTACTACAAGGACTCGAAGGCCTATATGCTGGCCACGCAGAATGTGATCGACCAGGAGAAGATGGCTGTCATCCTGCAGGAAGTGGTCGGCAAGCAGTACGGCGACCTCTATTATCCCAACTTCTCAGGTGTGCTCCGTTCGCTGAACTACTATCCCATCGGCGACGAGAAGGCTGAGGAGGGTATTGCCAGCCTCGCCCTTGGACTGGGTAAGTACATCGTGGACGGTGGGCAGACGCTGAGAGTGTCGCCATACCACCCCACGCAGGTGCTACAGACCTCTGAGATGGAGACGGCACTCAGTGAGACGCAGACACGCTTCTATGCGCTGGACATGTCTCACGTCGGCGACGACTTCAAGGTGGACGACGGCTTCAACATCAAGAAATTGCGTGTAAAACAGGCCGATGCCGACGGGGCGCTGAACTATATTGCCTCGACCTACGACCCCGTGGATCAGATTATTCGCGATGGAATCTACGAGGGCGGCCGGAAGATCATATCCTTCTGCGGTGTGCTCCAACAAGGCGTGTTCCCGTTGCCAGAGCTGTTGCAGATGGTACAGAGATACGGCTCTGAGGAGATGCGCCGCCCCATAGAGATAGAGTTCGCCTGCAATCTGGAGACGACACCGTCGGGGAAGCCGGGAGGAACGCTCTATCTCCTCCAGATACGTCCTATCGTCGACTCCAAGCAGGTGCTCGACGAGGATATCCAGGATATACCCGATGACCGCTGTCTGTTGCGTTCGCATAACTCCCTTGGTCACGGCATCTCGGAGGATGTCGTTGATGTGGTCTATGTAAAGGCCGGTGATGACTTCACCGCCGTGAATAACCCGATGATCGCCGACGAGATAGAACAGATCAACCGTCGCTTCCTGGCTGAGAACAAGAATTACATCCTCGTGGGACCGGGACGCTGGGGCTCGAGTGACTACTGGCTGGGTATCCCCGTGAAGTGGCCGCATATCAGTGCGGCCCGCGTCATCGTCGAGACGGCCCTGAAGAACTACCATGTGGATCCCTCTCAAGGTACCCATTTCTTCCAGAACCTCACCTCGTTCGGCGTCGGCTATTTCACCATCAACACGCATACTGGCGACGGGCTGTTCCAACAGGATCTGCTGGACAGCATGCCTGCCGTCACAGAGACGACGTATGTGCGCCACGTACGCTTTGAAAAGCCGTTGAAGATCATGATGGACGGCAAGCGACAGCAAGGAGTCGTCCTTCTGACTGAGAAAGAATGAAATCGTAAAATATAACAATAACACTATGAATCTGAACCTAACATCCAGCATCAAGATGCCTGAGCACACATTGCGCCGTCAGGTCATCGATCTCTGCCATAAGGTAGGGAAACCCCTTTTGAAACTATCCACAAAGGACTATGAGGACAATGGACTCGGTCATCTCGTGGAGCAGTTTGACGGACAGGCAGGCCTCGTCAATATTGAGGTGTTTAATGAACTGCAGCATACGATCACGGGTTGGCCTGGAGGCAAACCTAATGCTGACGACAGCACCCGTCCTGAACGGGCCACGCCCTATCCCAAGCGTGTGATCGTGTTCTCGCCACATCCCGACGACGACGTCATCTCCATGGGAGGTACCGTCAGACGGCTCATGCAACAGGGACACGACGTGCATATTGCCTATGAGACCAGCGGCAATATCGCCGTAGCCGACGAGGAGGTGAGACTGTACATGCACTTTATCAACGGCTTCAACCAACTCTTTGCCAACGGCTCTGACGAAGTGATCAAGATACGCTACAAGGAGATTATGAACTACCTGAAACAGAAGGAGGCGGGTGACCTTGACAACAAGGCCATCCTGACCGTGAAGGGACTCATCCGTCGGGGTGAGGCGCGTAATGCCTGTGGCTATAACAGCATCCATAAGGATCATATCCATTTCCTTGACCTGCCATTCTACGAGAGTGGGAAGATAGAGAAACTGCCCGTCTCGGAGCGTGACGCACGCATCGTGCAGGAACTGATTGCGGAGATACAGCCTCACCAGATATACGTAGCTGCCGACCTTGCCGATCCCCACGGTACCCATCGCAAGTGTACCGATGTGGTGCTTGCTGCCATCGACGAGGAGAAAAAGGCTGGAGCAGAGTGGCTCAAGGACTGTCGTGTGTGGATGTATCGCGGTGCCTGGGCAGAATGGGAGGTGGCAGATATTGAGATGTGCGTGCCCATGTCGCCTGAGGAACTCCGTGAGAAGCGTAACTCCATCCTGCGCCATCAGAGTCAGATGGAGAGTGCACCGTTCCTGGGCAATGACGAACGACTGTTCTGGCAGCGTGCCGAGGACCGCAACCGGGAGACCGCCTGCCACTACGATGAGTTGGGACTTGCCTGTTATGAGGCTATGGAGGCGTTTGTGGAGTATCATTTTTAGTTTATAGTTTAGTGTTTATAGTTTAAAGTTTATAGTTTAGGGTTTATAGTTTATAGATGATGACCAATAATAGCAAATATAGGCTGATAAATTTATTGTTTATTTGTTGTTCCTTGTCAGTCAGCCCAGTATGGGCACAGTATGAGGTGCTGCCGATGCCGCAGAGCATATCGTTGCAGCAGGGCGAACCATTCGTGTTGAATGGCGATGTGCAGATCCTCGTTGGTGAGGGACTGCAGCAGGAGGCCGAGTTCCTGCAGATGTATCTGAAGGATATGACAGACCTGACGCTTGCCATTGTCCAAAAACGGGCGAAGAAGGTGAGTTACATAGAACTCACTGTGTCGCCGAAGGTCACGGAGAAGGAGGGTTATGTCCTCAATATAAATAAGAAAGGTGTAACCATCGTCGGTGGTTCGGCTGCAGGAGTCTTCTATGGTATCCAGACATTACGCAAGAGTCTGTCGCCTGACGCCCGGACCCTGACATCGGCCACCGTCACCGACGCTCCGCGGTTCAGTTGGCGAGGCATGCACCTCGACTGTTCGCGGCATTTCTTCTCCATCGCGTTTATCAAGAAGTTCCTCGACCTCTTGGCCATGCACAACATGAACGTGTTCCACTGGCATCTTACCGATGACCAGGGCTGGCGGATTGAGATCAAGAAGTGGCCGAAGCTCGTCACGGTAGGATCACAACGCAGTGGTACCATTATCGGCACCAACTCCGACCTCGACGACAAGATCCCTTATGGCGGCTACTATACCCAGGCTCAGGCTCGTGAGATTGTTGAATATGCTGCTGCACGACATATCACGGTAGTGCCGGAGATCGATATGCCAGGTCATATGCTCGCAGCCATCGCCTCCTATCCGGAGCTGGGGTGTACGGGTGGCCCTTATCAGGTGGGTCACTATTGGGGCGTGTATAAGGATGTGCTCTGCGTAGGTAACGAGAAGGTGTATCAATTCGTGGAGGATGTGCTGGCGGAGATCATGGATATCTTCCCCTCAGAGGTGATACATATCGGAGGCGACGAGACACCCACCGATAAGTGGCAGCAGTGCCCGAAGTGTCAGGCTGTCAATGCGAAGTATGGCTCCACAACATCATCCACCGAAGCGTTTGAACCCCTCACGTCGAAGCTCTCGCCCATGCAGGCGCACTTTACTAAGCGCGTCTTCGATTTCCTCACCGCCCACAACCGTCGTGCCTTGGGCTGGGACGAGATCCTCGACGGCTCTCCACAGGACGCGATGATCATGTCGTGGCGTGGAACCGAGCCTGGTGCGAAGGCAGCCGAGACGGGTCACGATGTGGTCATGACACCTACCACCTTCTGCTATTTCGACTATCAGCAGGCAGAGGATGTGCAATTCGAGCCGAGTCGTTGCGGAGGGTTTATCCCTGTGGAGAAGGTCTATGCCCTCGATCCTGCTCCCGACAGCCTGTCGGTGGAGGCCAAGACGCATATCCTTGGTGCCCAGGCAAACCTCTGGACGGAATATATCACCAATGAGGACATGCTGGAGTATCAGGCTCTGCCTCGTATGTCGGCACTCGCCGAAGTGCAGTGGTCGCAGCCCGAACGAAAGGATTATGAGGCCTTCAAACAGCGTCTCACCCGTCTGACAGATCTCTTCGAGCGTTATGGCTATGTCTATGCCAAGCATCTGTGGCCTGAGCGTCAAATCCCTAACCGTTGGCAGTTCTGATGAATCCGTATATTAAGCAATTCCCTGAGTTGTTCAAGGGGAAGAAAGTCCTCTATGTCCACGGCTTCGGTTCGTCAGGACAGTCGGGGACGGTGACACGTATCCGTGAGGTGCTGCCCAATGCCGTTGTCATTGCCCCAGACCTGCCAATACATCCTGAGGAAGCCATTGACCTGTTGCGTCGGACGTGTGTGAGCGAACATCCTGACCTGATTATCGGCACGTCGATGGGGGGCATGTATACTGAGATGCTCTACGGCTACGACCGTATCCTCGTGAACCCTGCCCTGCAGATGGGTGACACCATGAAGGATCACGGTATGATAGGGGCACAGCATTTCTCTAATCCCCGTCAAGACGGCGTGCAGGACTTCATAGTGACCAAGGCGATGGTGAAGGAGTATAAGGAAATGACTGAGCAATGTTTCTCTGGTATCACAGACGAGGAGCAGAAACGTGTGTGGGGACTCTTTGGCGATGAGGACACCACGGTCAACACCTTTGACCTGTTCCATGAGCATTATCCCACAGCTATCCGTTTCCATGGGGAGCATCGTATGAACGACCAGTCGTTTATGCACTCTATAGTACCTGTCATCAGATGGGTCGACGACAGGCAAGAGGGTAGGGAGCGTCCGATCATCTATGTCGATATAAATACCCTTAAAGACAAGTGGGGCAAGCCTAACAGTTCCTCGCAGAAGACCATCCGTACGCTGCTGGAGACCTATCAGCTGTATTTTGTGGCTCCTGCTCCGGCTGAGGCGAGGTCCTATGCTGATGTCAATGCCTGGCTCTATGAGTATGTCAACGTACCAGCTTGGGGACATACCGTCTTTACCAATCAGAAACAGTTGTTTTATGGCGATTACCTTATTGATATGGAGAAGACAGAGGGCATGGCGACGCTGATACAGTTTGGCAGCGATACCTTCAAGACGTGGGATGATATAGCAGCCTACTTCGAAAGACTCGGCGGGCAGTGATCTATAGGCTGTTTGCTGCTTCCTTTGCAATGGCCTGTGCTACGGTGTAGGCGGTGGTCCAGGCGGCCTGGAAGTTGAAGCCTCCCGTGATGCCGTCGATGTCGAGCACCTCGCCAGCGAAGTAGAGATGGGGCACGTAGCGACTCTCTAAGGTGGAGGGGTTGATGGATGAGAGTGATATGCCGCCACAGGTGACGAACTCATCCTTGAAAGGTGCACGTCCGGCGATCTGATATAGATCTCCTCCGCTGAGCATATTGGCCAGGCGCTGGCGTTCTTTTTGGTTGAGCGTCCCCCATCGTGTGTTGCTGCGTTGTCCAAGACATTTCTGCAGGAGGTATGTCCACAGACGTGAGGGCAGTCTGCCGGGAGCAATCGTCTGGAGTTGCTTCTGAGGATAATGGACGATGATATCGTTGAGTTCTTCCATCACCTCTATGTCACGCGAGCCTGTCCAGTTGACGGTCAATGGTGCCTGATACAGGCATTCTGCCAGATGGCGGGCGGCATAACTCGACAATTTGAGGATGGCTGGGCCGCTCATTCCCCAATGAGTGATAAGCAGTGGGCCCTCGGCACGTAGTTTAGTGCCTGGAATCATGGCCGTAGCACCTTCCACCACAGTACCCATCAGAGCCAGTAAGGCTTCGTCCTTTATCTGGAACGTGAACAGCGACGGTACGGGCTGCTCTATCTCATGTCCTTTGTCGGTGAGCCATCGTAGTCCTTCTGCCTTGGGAGAGCCGCCTGTGGTGACGGCTATGAAGTCGTAATCGCTGAGGGTATCGAGGGACTCGACCTTTGAATCTGTCTTTATCTCAATACCGTGCCTGCGGACTTCATAGAGGAAGGAATTGATGATGGTGTGAGAGTCCTGCGACATGGGGAAGACACACTGGTCGTCCTGAGTCACAAGCCTCACGCCGTGACGCTCAAACCACTCATAGGCGTCGCGTTGCGAAAAACCTTTCATCAGTCGTTTCATCAGTCGGTGACCACGTGGATAGACAGCTGAAAGGTCCTTTACTTCTGCAAACGAGTTGGTGCAGTTGCAACGCCCGCCACCTGACACCTCCACCTTTGCCAGCACCCGTTTGCCGCGTTCAAAGATGGTCACTTCCATTTCCGGATAAAGTTCCTTCAGGTTGATGGCCAGGAAGAATCCTGCCGCCCCGCCACCGATGATGGCTGTGCGCAGGAGTAATGGTGGTTGAATGGTGTCTTTTTGTGACTGTTGCATACTTGTGAAAGGGCTTTCTTGTCGGCAAAGGTACAAAAAATCCCCAAATCTTTTGGTGTTTTGCAGGCTTATTTGTACTTTTGTACCCGAAAACGACAATAATTATTATTAATCATTAAAACATTTTTGACTTATGAAGAAGTATCTTGCAGAAATGGTAGGCACAATGGTGCTCGTGTTGATGGGCTGCGGTGTCGCAGTCAGTTTAGGTTGTGACCCTGTAAACAACATCCCCGCTGTGGTAGGAACGGCTTTCGCCTTCGGACTTTCCGTGGTGGCTATGGCTTATACCATTGGTGGTATCAGTGGCTGTCACATCAATCCGGCCATTACTCTCGGTGTATTCCTTAGTGGAAAGATGAGTGCCAAGGACTGTGGCATGTATATGCTCTTCCAGGTGATAGGCGCTTTCATCGGTAGTTTGTTGCTGTTCATCCTGACGGAGAATGTTCCTGGACTGGAGGGAACAGGTGCCAACGACTTGCAGGCCAATGTCTCCGTGCTTGGCGGTTTGCTGGCTGAGATTATCTTCACTTGTGTGTTTGTGCTCGTGGTGCTGGGTGCTACATCCAAGACCAACGGTGCCACCAACAATTTTGCAGGTCTGGCCATCGGTCTCTCGCTGATTCTTGTCCATCTGGTATGTATCCGCTATACCGGCACCAGCGTGAACCCCGCCCGCAGTATCGCTCCCGCCATTTTCCAGGGAGGAACAGCGCTGGCTAACCTTTGGATCTTCATCATCGGCCCGTTTGTAGGTGGAGCCTGTGCTGCAGGTATCTGGAAGCTGATTGAACCATCAGAGAAGTAACCCATAAAACATACTCATAATATAACCCATCCTTGATCTTTGAAAGGGTGGGTTGTTTTTGTCCCCTTTCGTTTGTTAAAGTGAAGGGTTAAAAAAGGATTAATTTGTTTAATTATCTCGAAGAATTGGATATTTTGCTCTATTAACACAAAAAAAATGTCTATAACGTTTTTCTGTTTCAGAAAAAGTCCGTACCTTTGCAACTGAAAAGACAAGACAAATGTTTAAGGAAATGAGAATAAAGACATTGTTATTGGCGGGTCTCATGGTTTGGGGGCCTGCAAGTTTGAGTGCCCAGAAGAAGTGGTCACTGCAGGACTGCATTGACTATGCAATGGAGAACAACATCACCCTGAAGAAGTCGAAATTGCAGAAACAGAGTGCGACGGAGGATCTGAAGGGTGCTAAGGCGGCATTGCTGCCCACCGTGAGTGCCTCGACGAACCAAAGCGTAGGTTATCAGCCTTGGAAGGACAGCGGTATCGCCACTGTGACCAATGGAACGGTTAACACCAAGGTTGATAAGACCTCTTACAACGGCAGTTATTCGTTGAGCGGACAATGGACGGTTTGGAATGGCGGACGTAATACGAACACCATCAAATTGGACCAGATAGCCGAGCAGCAGGCTGAACTCTCCGCCCAGGAAACGGCCAACAGCATCCAGGAGCGTATCGCGCAGATCTTCACACAAATCTTATATCTGGATGAGAACGTGAAAGTGAATGAGCAGACGCTGGAGACAAGTCTGAAGAATGAGGAGCGCGGACGCGAGATGGTGAACGTGGGTAAGATGTCGAAAGCTGATCTGGCCCAACTCTCTGCGCAGCGTGCCAACGACGAATATAGTATCGTGGAGGCGAAGAGTCAGTTGCTGAATTATAAGTTGCAGTTGAAACAACTTCTGGAGATTACCGATGAGACTCCGTTCGACGTGGCTGTGCCTGAAATCAGCGATGAGCGTATTTTGGCTGAGATTCCTGCCCTGCAGACGGTCTATGAGCAGGCCCTCCTGAATCGTCCTGAAATAGAACGCTCGCAACTCGCCATTAAGAGCAGTGATGTCAGCCTGAGTCTCGCCAAGGCAGGATGGATGCCGAATGTCAGTGTAAACGGTGGTGTCAGTACTTCGACGAACTCCTTGAGCAATATGGGTTGGGGGTCACAGTTCAAGAGTAATGTGAACACCTCTTTGGGCTTAGGCGTCAGCGTGCCCATCTATGACGGACGTTCTACTAAAACGGCTGTGAACAAGGCGAAGATCCAGCAACTGCAGGCACACCTCGACTTGCAGGACCAGCAGAAGACACTATATACCGACATCCAGCAGTACTGGTTGAATGCTATGACCAATCAGCAGAAGTATAAGGCTGCTTCGAGCAGTGTGGAGAGCGCCAATCTGAGTTATGACCTGCTCTCTGAGCAGTTCCGTCTTGGGCTGAAGAATATTGTGGAGTTGATGACGGGCAAGGACAATCTGCTCTCTGCCCAACAGAACCTGTTGCAGTCGAAGTATCAGACCATCTATAACCGCCAGATGTTAGACTTCTATCAGATGGGAGAGATTAAGTGAATTGAACATTGAAGATCGAAAATTATTAAGATATGAAGAAGATGAATAAGAAAGTGTGGATAGCAATTGGAATAGTAGCCATTGTTATCATTGCGTATCTCATGCTCTCGGGCGGCAAGAAGAAGGAAACAATCTCAATAGAGACTGCCAAGGCAGAGATTGCCAGTATTCATACCAGTATCACAGCCACAGGAACGATTGAACCTGTGACCAGTGTGACTGTGGGTACTCAGGTGTCAGGTATCGTGAGCCGTCTCTATGTGGACTACAATTCCATCGTTAAGAAAGGTCAAGTGATTGCTGAACTCGACCGTACGAACCTAATCAGTGAACTGACTGCTCAGAAGGCCAGTCTGGCCAGTGCCCAGAGTTCGCTTAACTATCAGCAGAGCAATTATGAGCGTTACAAGACTCTGTATGACAAAGGTTTGGTGAGTGCCGATGAGTTTGAGAGTGCCCGTTTGCAGTATGAGCAGGCAAAGCAACAGGTAGCCCAGTCGAGGGAGAGTGTACAACGCGCTCAGACCAACCTCGGATATGCCACGATTACTTCGCCCATCGACGGTATCATCCTTTCGAAATCAGTAGAGGAAGGACAGACGGTGGCAGCTTCGTTCAACACTCCAGAACTCTTTGTGATTGCCCAGGACTTGACAGACATGCGTGTAATTGCCGATATCGACGAGGCTGACATCGGCGGAGTGAAAGAGGGGCAGCGCGTGAGCTTCACTGTTGATGCCTTCCCCGACGACACCTTTGAGGGAGCTGTTACACAGGTACGCCAAGAGGCTGCCACTGAGAGTAATGTGGTGACCTATGAGGTGGTGATCTCTGCCCCCAACGCTGATTTGAAACTGAAACCCGGACTGACTGCTAATGTCACCATCTTTACGATGGAGAAGAACAATGTGCTGGCAGTGCCTGCAAAGGCCCTGCGTTTTATGCCTAACGAAGCTCTTCTAAAGAAAGGAGAGATTATTGAGGAATGTGATGCCCCACATAAGCTTTGGACGAAGGAGGGTGATGTGTTCAAGGCCCATAAGGTGGAGGTCGGTACTTCGAACGGTGTGACGACAGAAATCCTGAGCGGCATTGAGCCTGGAACAGAGGTGCTTACAGACATTGAGGTCTCCGGAGGTGCCCCACAGATGGGACAGCAGGCAGGTAACCCCTTCATGCCACGTCCTGGTAACAGAAACAACAATAACAATAAGAGCGGTCAAAACGGAAACGCCGCTCCTCCAAGACAGTAATGGCTATGGCAGACGACAATAGAAAAGTAGTCATCGAACTGCAGAACGTGAAGCGCTACTTTCAGGTAGGCTCCGAGACTGTGAAGGCCTTGAGGGGAGTCTCGTTCAAGATATACGAGGGTGAGTTTGTCACTATCCAAGGAACGTCAGGTTCAGGCAAGTCGACACTTTTGAACCAGTTAGGCTGTCTCGACACCCCCACCTCGGGCGAGTACTATCTCGACGGTGTCAGTGTCCGTACCATGTCGAAGACCAAGCGGGCAAAACTACGTAACCGTAAGATTGGTTTTGTGTTCCAGAGTTATAACCTGTTGCCGAAGACCACAGCCCTGGAAAACGTGGAACTGCCGCTGATGTATAATTCAGAGATATCAGCCTCCGAGCGCAGGGAGAAGGCCATCAAGGCTCTGCAGGCTGTAGGATTAGGTGACCGTATGTACCACAAATCGAACCAGATGTCGGGTGGTCAGATGCAGCGCGTCGCCATCGCCCGTGCACTAGTGAATGATCCAGCCGTGCTGCTCGCCGACGAGGCCACAGGCAATCTGGACACCCGCACTTCATTCGAGATGCTCGTGCTGTTTCAGGAACTTTATAAGCAGGGTAATACTATCATATTCGTGACCCATAACCCTGAGATTGCAGAGTATTCCAGCCGTAATATCAACTTGCGCGACGGTAAGATCCGCGAGGATACGATTAATACGAATATCAGGTCGGCAGCAGAGGCCCTCGCCAAGTTGCCGGCTCCACAAGACGATTAGAAAGATGAATCTATTAAATCTATTTAAAGTAAGTTTGAAGGCGGTGGCGAACAATAAGATGCGCTCCTTCCTTTCTATGCTGGGTATCATCATTGGTGTGGCGGCAGTCATCATTATGATGAGTATCGGACAGGGTTCGAAGGAGAGTATCCGTGCCGAACTCTCCACGATGGGTACCAACTTGCTGACCATCCGTCCGGGTGCAGATATGCGTGGTGGTGTGCGTCAGGACCCATCGTCGATGCAGACGCTGAAGATGGCGGACTACGAACGCATCGTGCGCGAGAAGAAGTTTGTCACGAAGGTGTCGGCAGAGGTGACTGCCAGCGGTCAGGCCATCTATGGTAATAACAATACCAATGCCTCGATGTATGGTGAAAGCGTGGACTATCTCGACATCAAGCAGTGGCCTGTTGAGGAAGGTGAGTGCTTTACGGAGGAGGATATCAAGAAAGCAGCAAAAGTGGTGGTTGTTGGAACCACCATCGTCAAGGAACTCTTCGGTGAACATACAGATCCCATCGGCAAGACCATTCGTTTTAAGAGTATTCCCATGCGCATCATAGGTGTGCTGAAATCGAAAGGCTACAACTCGTGGGGAATGGATCAGGACAATGTGATCATTGCTCCCTTTACGACGGTGATGAAGCGTATTGCAGCACAGACCTATTTTTCAAGTATTGTCTGCTCGGCAGTGACAGAAGAACTGTCGGATGCTGCTATCGAGGAACTCACCCAGATACTGCGCGACAACCACAAGTTGAAGGAGGATGCCGATGATGACTTTACCATCCGTTCCCAGGCAGAGATGATGGAGACGATGTCGAGCACGATGGACACAGTGACCATCATCCTCGTGGTGGCTGCCGCATTCTCATTACTGGTGGCGGGTATAGGTATTATGAATATCATGCTCGTTTCGGTGACGGAGCGTACGAAGGAGATAGGTCTTCGTATGGCCGTTGGTGCCACAGGACCTGTCATCTCTCTGCAGTTCCTCATTGAGTCAGTACTTATATCGGTGACGGGAGGACTGATAGGTGTCCTTGTCGGGATAGGCGTCAGTGCGTTTGTCTCTTCGTTCGGCATGCCGTCGAGCGTGCCGGCATGGAGTATCTATGTGTCGTTCCTCGTATGCGTGTTCATCGGTGTGCTCTTCGGCTATATCCCAGCTCAGAAGGCTGCCAACATGGATCCGATTGAGGCCATAAGGCATGAGTGATGTTTTGAAAATAGTGTTTAGTGTTGAGTGCCAATGATTAACAAAAGGTTAAAGCAGTTCTTGCACATCGCGTTCTGGGCATATATGTTCTTGTCTCCCATGCAGTTTATGAGAGGTACGGGCATGCCTATGACCCAGTATTGGATGAACTGTATGGGACAGTTGTTGATGATGGTGATGTTCTACCTCAACTATCTATGGCTGACGCCGCGCTATTTCGTGGAGGGTAAGCATCGCTACTTCCTGATGATTAACACCCTGCTCGTCGTCTGCTTTGTGATATTCCTGCACTACTGGAGTGATCTGACGCATACGATATTCGTGCGTAGTGCCTCGATTGTCAGACATCCCGATGCCATTGACGAGATATTTTACTACGTCCGTGACTTCGTGAATCTGTCAATCTTTGCCACTGCGGGAACCTGTATTGCCTTGGCTTCGCGGTGGTTCTGGGCCGACAATGCCCGCAAGTTGGCTGAAAATGCACGCGTAAAAGCAGAGACGGCACAGGTGAAGGCAGAGTTGACTAGTCTGCGCTCACAGATTAATCCGCATTTTCTGTTGAACACGCTTAATAACATCTATGCACTGACGGCCTTTGACCAACAGCGGGCACAGGATGCTGTGATGCAACTCTCGAAAATGCTGCGACACATGCTCTATGACAATCAGCAGGAGAGCGTTAAGCTGAGTGAGGAGAAGACGTTCCTGGAGAACTACGTCAACCTGATGAAGATACGCTTACCACAGACGGTTGATGTGCAGTTCAACGCTGACCTCCGCGATCCGGACAAGCGTGTGGCTCCACTACTGTTCATCTCGCTTGTGGAGAATGCCTTCAAGCATGGCATATCACCTACTAATGACAGCTTTGTACATATTACGATGAAGCAGCCCGAGGAGGATACACTTTTAGTGACTATTGAGAATTCCAATTATCCGAAGACGGAGAACGACCGTAGTGGCCACGGCGTGGGTCTGCAGCAGGTGCAACGACGACTCGACCTTGCCTATAGCGAAAAGTACGAATGGACCAAGGGCGTCTCCAAAGATAGAAAAACGTATTATTCCAATATAAAGATTAAGTTATGACAATTACATGTGCTATTATTGATGACGAGCCTCTGGCAGCAGGTCTGTTGGAGAGTTACGCTAGGAAAACTCCTTATCTGGAACTTGTAGGAACATACAATAGTGCCATCATGGCAATGAAGGATCTCCGCGAGAGCCCTGTACAGTTGCTCTTCCTAGATATCCAGATGCCAGAACTTAGTGGCATCGAGTTCGCAAAAATCCTTCCTAAGGATACCAGGATAATCTTCACCACAGCCTTCCCACAGTATGCCATCGAAGGTTATAAAGTGAACGCTCTAGACTATCTGCTGAAACCTATCTCGTATGATGATTTCCTGAAGTCAACAGACAAAGCTCTTGAGTGGTTCTCTGTTCTGACAAAACAGGATATTTATCGCCGTGATCGTTTCATGTTTGTGAAGACAGATTATAAGTTACAGCGAATCAGTTTGGACGATATATTGTATATAGAAGGCCTTAAGGATTATGTACGTTTCTACCTGAAAGATGGTGAGAAGGTAATGTCATTGATGTCGATGAAGAAACTTGAGGAGTATCTGCCTAAGCCGGAGTTTCTCCGTACCCATCGCTCCTTTATCGTTCACATGACGGAAACGCCGCTTGTGGACCGCTTCCGCATCGTGTTTGGCGAGAATTTCATCCCTATTTCGGATAACTATAAGGAGGAAGTGCAGAATTACTTCGATCAGCACACTTTGGTATAGTGGGTAGTGAATGGTGAGTAATGAATAGCGAAGAGTGAAAAGTGGGTTTTGCAAAAGAGCATCCCAAAGGAGGTTATTTGCAAATTATTATTAAAAAATATTCTGTCTCCTAAAAACTATTCACTATTTACTACTCACTATTCACTAAAAATAATTACCTTTGCAGTCGATTTAATAGGTTATTATTCATTTTAAACTTATAAATTATGGTAAACTACAAGGATTTAGGTCTCGTGAATACCCGCGAGATGTTCAAGAGAGCAGTAGCAGGTGGCTATGCTATCCCCGCTTTCAACTTCAACACCATGGAGCAGATGCAGGCCATCGTTATGGCTGCCGTTGAGACAAAGTCTCCCGTTATCATGCAGGTGTCGAAGGGTGCCCGTAACTATGCTAACGGCACGATTCTCCGCTATATGGCTGAGGGTGCTGTTGCTTATGCTAAGGAACTGGGTTGTGAGCATCCTGAGATCGTGCTGCACCTCGATCATGGTGACAGTTTCGAGCTCTGTAAGGAGTGTATCGACAATGGTTTCTCATCAGTGATGATCGACGGCTCTTCTCTGCCTTATGAGGAGAATATCGCTTTGGCTAAGAAGGTTGTTGACTATGCTCACCAGTTCGACGTGACTGTTGAGGCTGAGCTCGGTGTGCTCGCTGGTGTTGAGGACGAGGTTGCTGCTGCAGAGTCTCACTACACCAAGCCCGAGGAGGTTATTGACTTCTCTACCCGTACAGGTTGCGATTCTCTGGCTATCTCTATAGGTACTTCTCATGGTGCTCACAAGTTCACTCCCGAGCAGTGCACACTGGTGAATGGCGTGCTTGTTCCGCCCCCATTGGCATTCGACATCCTGCACGAGATTGAGAAGAAGCTCCCCGGCTTCCCCATCGTGCTCCACGGTTCTTCTTCAGTTCCTATGGAAGAGGTCAACACCATCAACCAGTACGGTGGTCACCTCGAGGCCGCTATCGGTATCCCCGAGGAGCAGCTGCGTGAGGCTTCGAAGAGCGCTGTCTGCAAGATCAACATCGACTCCGATTCTCGTTTGGCCATGACTGCTGCTATCCGCAAGCACTTGGCTGAGCATCCTGGAGACTTCGATCCTCGTCAGTATCTGAAGCCCGCTCGCGAGAACATGAAGAAGATGTACATCCACAAGATTGTGAATGTACTCGGTTCTGATGGCAAACTTGCTGAGTAAGCGATTGTTTTAGTAAATATAAATGGGTTCCAAACTTGGGACCCATTTATATTTTTATAAAGTTATCTTGGCTGTTCGGCATCCAGACGCTCTATAGCGCCTGATATGGGATTAAGCCATAGATGGGTGGTATAATGTTTGTTGAAGAGGGCACCACTGAGTAGTTCCACGTTGCCGAACTGTCCTGCCGGAAAATCATTTGAGATAAGTACAGCCTGGCTGTCTGACACACTTGAACGCAGACGGCCAGGAATGTTTACAAAGATACCATACACCGGTTTCAGCTTCTTTTTAGGATCAACAGACTCTGGTAAAGGTACAGTCCTGAGGTTCTCTATATTTATATAATAAGGTACGCCCGCGAAGTCATCCTTATCTACGAGACCAAGTTTTTTTGAGAATCGGAATAGGATCTCATGATTAATGTTATTCTCGGGTATGACAGTAAAGACCTGTTCAACAGTATCCTTGATTAATGTTCCTGTGAAGAGGCTAGTAAGCGCACGGTCCTGCACGTCAAGTTGGTTGAGCATCAAGCGCAGTTGCTCACCGTCCTTGGGCATGTTGTCTGCCTGTCCTCGTACGAGCATGCTACGGCTCTCACGTATTTCGTAGATATCCTGTGCCGTCAGTTCAGCCATCTTGGCAGTACTTCCTGCGGACAAGGTTTCCTCATTCATGTACTGACGTGGATTTAGCATAGAAGTAGGTGCAGAGAGGTGAGAGGTGTGAGAATTGTTTTGTATTAGAGTATGGTCTTTTGCTTCGTCGTTGGTATTGATTCCAAGCAGGATGCCATTGTCGGAGAGTCGGACATTGGCTGCAGAGGTCTTGGGATCGAACTTTACCGCATAGCGCTTGGCGGTATCAGCCACAGCGATGGCTTCCTGACGAATTGCGGTGATGCGGTAACTGACATCTGGGGTGGGGGATACGTCTTTGATACGCAGATAGCGTTCAGCATACAGACAAAAGTCACCCGGTGTATAGGTTGTCTTCTCAACCTGTATGGTGATGTTGACTGCTGTTTTAGGCAGGAAATACACGGCACCCTCGGCAGTAACGCCTGGCTGGTAGATGCTACTGACGGTCTGCGCCTCTAAAGAAAGAAATGAGAACTGAAGAGTGAATAGTGTTAGCAACACTCTTTTGCATATCTTGGTAATCATCTATAAACAATAAACTTTAAAATACTATTCATTAACTCGTTTAAAGGCATAGGGCAGGTATTGAATGAGGTCGCTGGCAATCACGCTCTCTTGACCAAGGTCACGGGCAGCGATGTCACCGGCGAGACCATGGAGATACATGCCGACTATACAAGCATCTTCTTGCTTGTAGCCACGGGCAAGCAGTCCCGTGATGATGCCAGTAAGCACGTCTCCGCTACCTGCAGTGGCCATACCTGCATTACCAGTGGTGTTAAATACGATATGTCCGTCGGGAAGGCAGAGTGAGGTGTGATGGCCTTTCAATAGTACGTAGGCCTGTAACCGTTCTGCCAGATCTCGTGCCTTCATCAGTCGTTCAAAACTGTCTGAACTTGCTCCCTCGAGTCTGTCGAACTCTTTGGGATGAGGCGTCAGGATGATACCCTTGGGTAATTGTTGTAGCCATGCACGATGGTTGGCTAGGATATTAATGGCATCTGCATCTGCCACAAGCGGGCACTGGGTACGTCGCAGTTGCGCAATGATGGCAATGGCTGTCTGTTCGCTGGTGCCCAGTCCTGGACCGATACCAACAGCATTGAAATCTTCCGTGTCGACGGCTTCGGAGAAGGTTGTTTCTTCACGGTCAAACTGAAGCACTGCTTCTGGAACTCCAATTTGCATAATCAGGTAGTTGCGCTTTGGAGTGTGAGTGGTCACCCGTCCTGCTCCTACACGCAGACATGCCTTTGTGGCGAGTACCGATGCTCCCCCCATACCATAACTGCCCGCGATGATAAGGGCGTTGCCCATCTTTCCCTTATGAGCAAAGGGATCTCGTGGCAACAGTCTTTGGCGGATATCACTTTCCTCAAGAAGGGTGTAGTTGGCATCGATCTTGTCGGTACCTTCCTTGCTCAATCTTATGTCGAGAACTTTGAGCTGTCCTATGAATACTTGGTTTTCTGGGAATAGGAAAGACAGTTTCTGATGTTGGAGTGTGAGTGTTTGGTCTGCACGAATGATATTGGCTCGGACATTATATGTATTGTCTTCTGTCATGAGCCCTGACGGCATGTCAATGCTGACGACTTTCGATGGTGATGCGTTGATGTATTTCACCAACGAAGCGAATCCACCTGCCAGCGGTTTGTTCAGCCCAGAACCGAAGAGTCCGTCAATGACAAGTGTGTCGGCCTCGAGTTGTGGAGGTTCAAACTCCTGTGTCACCTCGATAAGTGCCTTTGAGCGTTTCTCTATGAGACGCTTTTTGTTGGTGGCACAGTCTTCGGAGAGGTGTCCGGAGATGTTGAACAGGTAAGCCGTCACGTCATAGTTGCGGTCAAGAAGCAAACGAGCTACTGCTAGGGCATCGCCTCCGTTGTTGCCGGGACCCGCAAAGACGATAAAGCGGGCTGTACTGCTCCAGTCTTCAGTGATAGCCTGGGTAAGCGTCTTCGCGGCACGTTCCATCAGTTCAATGGACTTGATCGGCTCGTTTTCAATAGTGTATTTGTCCAGTTCGTGAATTTGGACACTCGTAAAAATCTTCATAATGGTGCAAAGGTAGGAAAAAGATTTGGTGATTCCAAAAAAAAAACGTACTTTTGCAAAAAAATTAGTGCATTCTTTCTATGAACAGTATTAAAATCAACGACAGAAGTTTCAGTGTGTCTATTACAGAGACAGAAATCAAGAACCGTATCAAGTCGCTGGCAGCTGAGATCAGTGCGGATATGGAAGGTAAAAATCCACTCTTCTTGGCAGTGCTTAACGGTGCGTTTATCTTCGCTGCCGACCTTATGCGCGAGATGACTATTCCTTGTGAGATATCGTTTGTGAAACTCGCCTCTTATCAGGGTACTACCTCAACAGGAGAAATCAAGGAGGTGTTCGGCATTAATGAGGACCTGACAGGACGGACGGTCATCATTGTGGAGGATATTGTTGAGAGTGGTCAGACGATGAAGAATATGATAGAATCACTTGGCACCCGGAATCCTGCCTCGGTTCAAATATGCACTTTGTTCTTTAAACCTGACAAATTAAAAGAAGAGTTAACACTCGATTATGTGGCTTTCCGTATACCCGATGATTTTATCGTAGGTTACGGTCTGGACTACAATCAAGCAGGAAGAGGCTTGAAGGATGTCTATTCGATTATTGATTGAATTTTTAATACTAAATGATATGAAAAATATTGTAATTTTCGGTGCCCCAGGCTCAGGCAAGGGCACACAGAGTGACAAACTGATTGAGAAATATGGACTAAACCATATCTCCACAGGTGACGTACTCAGAGCAGAGATTAAGAATGGAACGGAATTGGGTAAAACGGCCCAAAGTTTCATTGACAATGGTCAGTTGATTCCAGATGACCTGATGGTAAGCATCCTTGCTTCTGTATATGATTCTTTTGGCCGTGAACATAAAGGCGTAATCTTCGACGGTTTCCCTCGCACCATCCCACAGGCAGAGGCTCTGAAGAAGATGCTCGAAGAGCGTGGAGACAAAGTGGCAGCAATGATTGAACTCGACGTACCAGAGGATGAACTGATGAAACGTCTGATTCTTCGTGGTCAGCAGAGCGGACGTGCTGATGACAACGAGGAAACCATCAAGAAGCGCCTTGTCGTTTACCACTCCCAGACTCAGCCGCTCATTGAGTGGTATAAACACGAGGGTATCCGCTATCATATCAATGGTTTAGGTGAACTCGAACGTATTTTCGATGACATCTGTGCAGTGATTGACAATATCTAGTCAGGCTAGTAATACTAGTATGGAATCTAATTTCGTTGACTACGTAAAGATTTTATGCCGCTCAGGAAAAGGTGGTAAAGGCTCTATGCACCTCAAACATGTCAAGTACAATCCCAATGGAGGTCCTGACGGTGGTGATGGAGGCAAGGGTGGAAGCATCATCCTACGTGGCAACCATAATTATTGGACGCTCCTTCACTTGAGGTACGAGCGTCATATCTTTGCGGAACACGGTGGTAACGGAGGCAAGGACAAATGTCACGGTACTGACGGTAAGGATGTGTATATTGACGTTCCCTGTGGTACGGTGGTCTATAATGCAGAGACAGGCAAATATATCTGTGATGTTACCAGCGACGGACAGGAAGTACTGTTGTTGAAAGGAGGACGTGGCGGGCTGGGTAATTTTCAATTCCGCAGTGCCACGAATCAGGCGCCTCGCTATGCACAGCCAGGTGAACCGATGCAGGAGATGACTGTCATCCTCGAACTGAAACTGTTGGCTGATGTCGGACTGGTAGGCTTCCCCAATGCCGGCAAGTCCACTTTGGTTTCTGCTCTATCGAATGCCCGTCCAAAGATTGCCAACTATCCGTTTACTACTATGGAACCCTCGTTGGGCATCGTGGGCTATCGCGATAACAAGTCGTTCGTCATGGCTGATATCCCAGGTATCATTGAAGGAGCGTCTGAGGGTAAGGGCCTCGGATTGCGTTTTTTGAGGCATATCGAGCGTAACTCCTTGCTGCTCTTCATGGTGCCTGGCGATACCGAAGACATCAAGCGTGAATATGAGATTCTGCTCAATGAACTCCGGCAGTTCAATCCCGAGATGCTTGACAAGCACCGTGTCCTAGCGGTTACAAAATGTGACCTGCTTGATGATGAGCTTATAGAGATGCTTCGCGATACATTGCCTGAAGATCTTCCCATAGTGTTTATTTCTGCAGTCACGGGTTTCGGCCTTGAGGAACTGAAAGATGTGCTTTGGCGGGAACTGAATGCCGAGAGCAATAAGCTGGCGTCGGTACTGTCTGAGGACACGCTTGTGCACCGTGACAAGGATATGAGCCGATTTGCTGAGGAACTGGCCGATGAGGGTGAGGATGAAGACATCGAATATATCGATGAGGATGAGATAGAAGACCTTGAGGACTTCGAGTACGAGAAAGAAGGCGAGGAACAGACATAACGCAAGTATTTTTACCAATTTAAAAAAATATTTCAGTTTTATAATTTTATATCGATTCTTTTTATTAATTTTGCGGCAAGAAACAGATAATTCGGCTTTGCCGATACATTAATTAATTAAACATTACCAAATTCTATGCAGAAAAGATTGTTTTTGCTAGTTGTTGCGCTGCTGACGCTTACGTTGTCGGCTGTAGCGCAAATCACTACTTCCAGCATGGCTGGTAAGGTGACTTTCGATGATGCTAACGGCGAGGAAGTCATTGGTGCTACTGTTGTGGCTCTGCACGAGCCTTCCGGAACTCGTTACACAGCAGTGACAAACGCATCAGGTCTCTTTACGATTCAGGGTATGCGTACCGGAGGTCCTTATGAGGTGACAGTGTCTTACATCGGCTATCAGCCGAGGGTGGTCAAAGGAGTTGTTCTCCAACTCGCTGAGACTTACAACTTGGCGGTATCTATTTCTGAGGACGCTACCCAACTTGCTGAAGTGGTGGTGAGCGGTAGGGCTTCGAAGTTCGCTGCTGAGAAGACGGGTGCTTCTACTAATATCACGAGTGCCCAGATCACCAACATGCCGACCGTATCCCGTAGTATTACGGACTTCACACGTCTGTCTCCTTATGGAGGTAATGGCATGAGCTTTGCCGGTGCTGACGGACGTACTGCTAACTTCACGGTTGACGGTGCAAACTTCAACAACAACTTCGGTCTGTCTGCAGGCCTTCCTGGTGGTGGTAACCCGATTTCTATCGATGCTATTGAAGAACTGCAGGTGGTTGTATCGCCTTATGACGTGCGTCAGACCAATTTCATCGGTGGTGGTGTGAATGCCATTACAAAGTCTGGTACGAACACTTTCAAGGGCACGGCTTATATCTATCACCAGAACGAGAACATGCAGGGCGATGCCGTTTATCACAACCAGATTAATGGAGCCCGTGAGAAGGATCGCACGACCACCTACGGATTTACCCTTGGAGGCCCGATTATCAAGGACAAACTGTTCTTCTTCGTCAATGGTGAAATGGTGCAGATCCCGAGTGTGGTAAACCGCTGGCAGGGTGCCGATGAGGACAACCCCGCTGATCCCGAGAACTATATTTCACGCACGACGAAGGCCGACCTTCAGGCAGTTTCTGACTACGTAGCCAGCAAGTTTGGCTATAACACTGGAAGCTACACAAGTTTCCCCGCTGACAAGAGCAACTACAAGATCTTGGCCCGTATCGACTGGAATATCACAGACAGACATCATCTGGCTCTGCGCTATAACTACACCAAGAACCGCAACTGGAGTTCTCCTAACGCTTCTTCGATGGACGGTGGCGCCCGTATGGCTGATGCCCGTATGTCTAAGTCTTCCATGTCGTTCGCCAACTCCATGTATGCTATGGACAACGTCGTACACTCGTTTACCTTCGACTTGAACAGCCGCTTCACCGATAAACTGTCGAACCAGTTGCTGTTTACTTACTCGAAGCTCGACGATATCCGTGATTCCGAGTCGGCAGCCTTCCCTCATATCGATATCACGAAGGATGGTAATAACTATATGGCTCTGGGTTATGAACTGTTCACATGGAACAACGCTGTACACAACACGATCTGGAATATCAAGGACGACGTGACTTACTATATGGACACCCATAAGTTCACTGCTGGTATCAGCTTTGAGCACCAGATGGCTGACAATATGTATATGCGTAACGGTACGGGATATTATCGTTTCAACGCCACTGATGCTATGTGGGAGAACGGCGTGTTGAATCCCGCGCTTCTCTTCAACAGCGATCCTGAAATTGTGGCCCTGACTTATGGATACGACGGTAAGGAGGATCCTGCTGCCCGTGTACAGTTCAACAAGCTTGGTATTTATCTGCAGGATGATTGGAACATCCTCGACAATCTGAAGCTGACACTCGGTCTGCGTATTGATGGATTGTTCTTCAATAACGATGACCTGATGACTAATAAGGCCATCTATGACCTCGATTACAATGGTCAGCACATTGACACAGGCAAGTGGCCTGATTCCAGTTTAACCTTCTCACCGCGTTTCGGTTTCACCTGGGATGTATTTGGTGACAAGTCTCTGAAGGTACGTGGCGGTTCCGGTCTCTTCTCCGGACGTCTGCCTCTTGTGTTCTTCACCAACATGCCAACAAACTCTAATATGGTGCAGTATAAGGGTATCTGGAATGCCACGGGTAAGAATAGCGGTAAGCAGACTGATATGTCGCAGTTTGCGGGCAACATCATGACTGGTAACACTCTTCGCGATTATGTGATTGCTCACGGACTCGGTCCCCAGACCATCAAGCCAGAGGATGGTGAAGCCGGTTCTGCCATCAATGCCGTGAACCCCAACTTCAAGATGCCACAGGTTTGGAAGACCTCTATTGCAGTCGACTATCAGATTCCAACATCGTTCCCGTTTACCGCTACGCTTGAGGCTATTTTCAATAAAACCATCAACGCAGTCTGTATCTCCGACTGGAGCATCAAGGATGTAGGTGGTTTCGCCCGTCTGAACGGTGCCGACAACCGTGCCCTCTATCAGGATTTCAAATATATGTACACGAATGCTGCAGGCAAGACGGTACAAATGCCTAACGCCTTCGTGCTCGACAATACGTCGAAAGGTTACGGCTGGACCTTTAATGCCACCCTCAATGCACAGCCAGCAGAGTGGGTTAGTCTGATGGCTGCCTATACCCACACTGTCAGCAGGGAGAAAACTGGTATGCCTGGTAGTGATGCTTCTTCTGCATTCACCTACATTCCCTGTGCACAGGGTCCGAACAACGTTGGTCTGCACAATTCTCAGTACGTTACACCTGATCGCATCGTGGCCAATGCCACTATCCACGACAAGAGCGGCAACCACTATAGCTTGATCTATGAGACCTGGCGCGGCGGTTACAATACTTCTTACCTCGTGAGCAATGATATGAACGGTGATGGCTACCAGTATGATGTGGTCTATGTACCGACAGATGAGCAGGTGGCTAACCGTGAGTTCCGATTCGTTTCTGAAGATGATAAGAACCGCTTCATGGACTTTGTCCACAGCGATGATTACCTGAGCAGCCGCCAGGGCGAATATGCCGAGGCTTACGCTGTCTACTCTCCTTGGGTACACCGTATCGACTTCAGCTACAAACATGACTTCAAACTGGAGTTCGGTAAGACAAAGCACACCCTACAGCTCAGCTTCGATATGAAGAACGTGCTGAACTTCTTCAACAGTGAGTGGGGCGTGGCCAAGATTGCCAATCTCGACTACAGCACCGCACCGAGCAGTAGCGTGCAGTACTCCCGTATCCTGAAGTATGAGGGTGTCGATGCCGATGGTTATGCCACCTTCTCTACCCCGAAGGCTATCGATGGCAACACTGAAAAGTGGAATCCTTATCACTCTCTCGGCCAGTGCTGGTATGCTTCTATCGGTATCAAGTACTTCTTTAATTAAAGGTATAAAGGTAAAACAGTAATAAGGTAAAGAATATGAAACTGAGATATTTTATTCCAATCTTTGCAGCCGTCGTGGCTATGTTCACAAGCTGTAATTCAGAGGAAGAGGCAATCTATCTGGACGGCCTGCGCGTGTCGAGCTCATATGTGGCTCTTGACAAGAATGGCGGTTCAACGCAGATCAAGGTGACTGCTGCCGAATCCTGGTCTATCGCCGGTAATGTTCCTGCATGGCTGACCGTCAGTCCTACGAGCGGGGGGGCTGGTGAGACAACCGTATCGTTCTCTGCAGATGCTTATGCCGGACGTACGGCTTCGCTGAAGATCACCTCTGGTTCTATGACTCAGGAGATCAACGTTATCCAGGGCCTCTCTGAGGTGTCCAACGCCACTTGTGCTGAGGTCATCGCTGGTCCTGATGCCAAGACCTATCGTGTCACAGGTACCGTGACGGGCATTGCTAATACCACCTATGGTAACTGGTATATGAATGACGGCACGGGCGAGCTCTATATCTATGGTACACTCGACAAGAGTGGTAAGGACGGACAGAACAACTCCATCGCTGCATGGGGTATCGAGGTTGGTGACGAGCTGACCGTCGAGGGTCCGAAGACGACTTATAATGGTACTGTTGAGTTGGTGAACGTCACAGTTGTCAAGATCAACAAGTCGCTCATCAAGGTCGATTCCCTGAGCATTGGCGGTGAGAAGGTTGACGCTGCTACGCTGCCGCTTGAGGGGGGTGAGGTAACTGCCCATGTCAGCTGCAAGGGCGACGGCATCAATGTAGGCGATCTTCCTGAGTGGCTGGTTATCTCGGCTGTTGGCTCCAAGAGCGTCACCTTCCGTGCCCTGCCTAATGCCGGTGGCGACCGCAGCACGACGGTGACCCTGAAGACCTATAATGGAGGAAAGGAGTATACCTGTCAGTTCCCCATTGCCCAAGCTGGTGCTATCATTGATGCCTCCGTGGCTGAGTTCCTCGCTGCCGAAGTCGGTGATACGCAGTTCCGTTTGCAAGGCGTTATCACAGCCCTCTACGATAGCGACAAGCAGGGCAAGAGCTTCTACCTCAAGGACTTCTCTGGCGAGACACTCGTCTATCGTACCGAGGGCTTCCTCGACACAGGTATCAAGGTGGGTGACGTTGTGCAGCTGACTGGTAAGCGTGGCGCCTATAAGGACAGCCCACAGATGGTAAATGGCACTTGCGAGTTGCTCTATGCCGTGACGCCTGTAACGATTGCCGAGTTCCTCACCATGCCCGACGACAAGAACACCTACTACATGGTGACTGGTACGATCAGCTCACTGCTAGGCAGTAACGGTAAGGAGAACGACTATGGTAACCTCTATATTACCGATGGTACCAACGAGCTCTATGTTTATGGTACCTATCCCGGATGGAATGCCCAAGGTGATGCCCGTAAGTTCTTTATTGCCGACAACGGCATTGAGGTAGGCGATGAGATTACTATCATCGGCTACAAGGACACCTACAAAGAACTTGTTGAGCTCTGTCAGGGCGTGTGCTTCTCGTTCAAGAAGGCTGAGTAATTTATGAGCAGATACATATTACTGGTGATGTCATTATTGGCATCACCAGTTGTTTTCTCACAAGGGCCGAATGATACAGGTTCCTATTATCAGGCTGCCGACGGCAAGAAGGGTGCAGAACTGAAGACTGCGCTCTTCCAGATCATCAGCCCCCATACCGTGGTGAGTTACACGCCAGGCCTATGGGAGGCTTTCAAGACCATAGATGTCCGCGATGACGGGAAAATATGGGAAATCTACTCTGCCATCTCTAACTTCATCCCAGGTGATGATCAGGACAAGGGTGAGGAGGTTGATGAGGGAGTCTGTTATAATCGTGAGCACGCCTTTCCAAAGAGTTGGTTCAACGAGGACAAGAGCGACACGAGCTACCCTATGTACACCGACTTGCACCATATGTTCCCTTCCGACCGCTATGTGAACAACATGCGATCCAATTATCCTTATGGTGAAGTTGATAAGAATCTCGCGCCTACGAAGCAGTCGGCCGAGGGATTCTCTAAGTTCGGCATCTGCGATCCCTCCATCGGCTACATTGTTGTCAACGGTAAGCCCCGAGTCTTTGAACCCAACGATATGTACAAGGGTGATCTTGCCCGTGCCTATTTCTATATGGCCACTGCATACGAGTCGTATAAGAACGGCTTTGGTCGTGAGCGAAGCCCTAAAAACTGGTCAAGTCCGATGCTCACCAGCGATATTTATCCATTCTTTACCGACTGGGCCATCAGGCTGCTGCTTCGCTGGGCAGCTAACGACCCTGTGAGCGAGAAGGAACTTAATCGTAATAAGGGTATTTGGGGAATCCAGAAAAACCGGAATCCCTTTGTCGACTATCCAGGCCTCGAGCAGTACATTTGGGGTTCCGCCACCGATGTCGCCTTCAGCTACGACAACTATGTCAAGCCAGAGACAACGGGTATATCCGAAATCCATAAGACCCTTGCACCTGCCGCTGATAAAACTGTCTACGACCTCCGCGGCCAGCGTCATGACGGTCGCCGCCTGAAGAAGGGCGTTTACATCCGTCAAGGCAGAAAGGTAGTTGTAAGGTAGTGCTGTCCTGAAAAGAACCTTTACATGAAGGTAGAGAGTATTAACAGTAAATACAGTAAAATTTTGAAAAAGCAGTTCTTTTTAGTAATATTGATGCTCCAATTATTTTCAATTGTAGCTTTTCCCGATAATGTTAGTCTTCAAGAGGTCTTAGATGCAGGGCTTCCTGTATTAACCGTAACGACAGTTAACGGGGAGGAACCTACCTATGAAAGGGTTGATCATCCTAATGGATGTAACGGATATAGTATTACAAACGCGACAAAAGTGCCGGCACGGTTAACAATTTCCAGAAACGGAACACTATTGTACGATAGTGGTGAATATGTGGAAGATAAAGGTGGTATTACAGTAAAAGTGCGTGGAAATACTAGTGCACTTGTGTCTGCAAAAAAACCTTATAAATTGAAACTGCAGAAGAAGGCCGATTTGTTATGTCGTGGGGATGATAAGTTCAAGGACAAAAACTGGGCACTCATCAGAGATGAGCATATGTTGACGAAGGTTGGGCTGAAGATCAATGAACTTGGAGGCCTGCAATGGACTCCTGTTTATGAGTATGTCAACGTTGTATTCAATGGGGATTATCGTGGTGTTTATATGCTTGTGGAAACCGTGGAACGTAACACTAAGTGCAGGTTGAACGTGGCTGATAATGGCTATGTCATTGAATATGACGCCTATTGGTGGAATGAAGATAAGTATATTTTCTCCAAGCTCTATTATGCAATGAATTATACTTATAAGTATCCTGATAGTGAAAAAGTGACAGAAGAACAGCATACATACATTAAAGATTTTGTGGCTAAATTTGATGATTCTTTACAGTTGGGGACCTATCAAAACTATATAGATGTCAAATCGTATGCAGCTTGGATGTTCTGTCGCGAAATTTATGGATTAAGAGACGGCACAGGCTCAAACATGTTTCTTACGAAATATGATAATAAGGACGAGACAAAGCTCCAGATGGCCAATATGTGGGATTTTGATTCTGCCATGCAGATGAATAACGAATGGGATGGGGTGCATAATGTATGGTTTTTCGGTAAGTTATTTCAGAGTGCTAACAGATTATTCGTCCGCGAATTTATAAAGAGATGGTATAAACTGAGGCCTACGATATTTGACCAAATCGATACATACATGGCTGATTATGCCAATTCCGAAGAATTCATTGCATTGGAAAAGTCGCTTGAGCTGGATTATAAAAGGTGGGGTGAGAACCAAGTCTACCCTAGGCAGGAGATAGATAATATTCGGCAGTGGTTTGTAACTCGGAAAGTCTGGCTTGACGAAAATATATCGAAGTTGAACATTCAAGAGACGAAACCTGTAAGATTAGGTGATGTTAATGATGATGGCATTATTGACGATAAGGATGTGAAGGCCCTCGCCAGTCATATTATGGGCAATACTCCTACAGATTTTGAAGAGGAGTTAGCCGATGTCAACGAAGATACCAAGGTTGACGTCGCAGATGTGGTGATGCTGATTAATAAATAAAAGGAATCCCGCCAAGCGGCTGGGTTCCTTTTATGTCAGTAGGGACACCCGGGCTCGAACCGGGGACCTCTGCAATGTGACTGCAGCGCTCTAAACCAACTGGGCTATGCCCCTAAATATCATTTTGCGGGTGCAAAGGTAGTAAATATCTTTGAAACCACCAAATAATTCTATGTTTTTTTGTTAATTTTCAATTCTCAATTTTCAATTCTCAATAATAATGTGTAACTTTGCACCCAAAATTGCAAAATAAACGTTTATTATGGCACAAGAAGATGTTTTTAAGAAGATCGTAAGCCACTGTAAGGAGTACGGTTTTGTTTTCCCCTCCAGTGAGATCTACGATGGTTTAGGCGCTGTTTATGACTATGGTCAGAACGGCGTGGAGTTGAAGAATAATATCAAGCAGTACTGGTGGAAGGCTATGACGATGCTGCATGAGAATATCGTGGGTATCGACTCGGCCATCTTCATGCACCCGACGATGTGGAAGGCCTCTGGTCACGTGGATGCTTTCAATGATCCCCTGATCGATAACCGCGACTCGAAGAAGCGCTATCGTGCTGACGTGCTCATCGAGGACCAGATTGCCAAGTACGACGAGAAGATTCAGAAAGAGGTTGAGAAGGCCCGTAAGCGCTTTGGCGACAGCTTTGATGAGGCTAAGTATCTGGAAACTTCTCCTCGTGTGGCTGAGACCAAGGAGAAGCGCGATGCTCTCCATGCCCGTTATGCTGCTGCCATGCAGGGTCCGGATCTCGACGAGTTGAAGCAGATCATCCTCGATGAGGAGATTGTCTGCCCCATCAGCGGAACAAGGAACTGGACGGATGTTCGTCAGTTCAACCTGATGTTCTCTACGGAGATGGGTGCCAGCGCTGATGCTTCGATGAAGATATATCTCCGTCCTGAGACTGCTCAGGGTATCTTCGTGAACTATCTGAACGTTCAGAAGACTGGACGCATGAAGATTCCTTTTGGCATCGCACAGATTGGTAAGGCTTTCCGTAACGAGATCGTAGCCCGTCAGTTTATCTTCCGTATGAGGGAGTTCGAGCAGATGGAGATGCAGTTCTTCGTACAGCCCGGCACGGAGTTGGAGTGGTTCCCGAAGTGGAAGGAGACACGTATGAAATGGCATCAGGCTCTGGGCTTCGGTGCTGAGAACTACCGTTTTCACGACCACGACAAGTTGGCTCACTATGCCAATGCCGCTACAGATATTGAGTTCAAGATGCCGTTTGGTTTCAAGGAGGTGGAGGGTATCCACTCTCGTACCAACTTTGACCTCTCGCAGCATGAAAAATACTCTGGTAAGAGCATCAAATACTTCGATCCGCAGACCAACGAGAGTTATACCCCATATGTTATCGAGACATCTATTGGTGTCGACCGTATGTTCTTGAGCATCATGTGTCACGCCTATGAGGAAGAGAAACTGGAGAACGGCGAGACCCGTGTAGTCTTGAAGTTGCCCGCAGCTTTGGCTCCTGTGAAGTGTGCCGTGATGCCGCTGGTGAAGAAAGATGGTCTGCCCGAAAAGGCCCGTGAGATCATCGACAGCCTGAAGTTCCACTTCAACTGCCAGTATGATGAGAAGGATTCTATCGGTAAGCGCTACCGTCGTCAGGACGCCATCGGTACGCCTTATTGTGTCACCGTTGACCACGATACGCTGAATGACGGCTGTGTTACCCTCCGATTCCGCGATACGATGGAGCAAGAACGTGTGGCTATCAACGAACTGAACGGCATCATCGAGGACAAGGTGAGCATCGCTTCATTACTGAAGAAGCTATCGTAATGAAGTGAATTGTGATTAGTGCATAGTGAATAATGAAAAGAATGATCATGAATGATAGCTGGAAGAAATGGCTTGGATATGTGGGAGTGATGTTATTCACTATTCACTGTACACTATTCACTGTCTCTTGCAGTGAGGAAAGTGTGGAGGAGGATGAGTTCGCCAACTGGCAGGAGCGTAACGATGCTGCTGTCAAAGAGTGGGCAGCCAATAATGCCTACACTAAGATCCTGACATACACTAAGACAGAGGGCGTCACCCCTTCCCTCCAGAACAGCGACTATATCTATGTGGAGAAGCTGGAGACGGGTAGTGGCACGGAAAGCCCTATCTTTACCGACACTGTACGTGTGGCCTATCGTGGGCGTTATATTCCCATGAAGTCATATCCTGAAGGGTATGTGTTCGATCAGAGCTATACCAATGACTTCAGTTGGCAGACGGCAGGTGTGGCCGACTTTACGTGTGATGCCTTAGTAGATGGGTTCACAACGGCTTTGATGAATATGCACGTGGGCGACTATTGGCGCGTGCGCATACCCTATCAATTGGGTTATGGTACATCTTCCACCAACTCTATCACGGGTTATAGTGACCTTGTGTTTGATATAGCCCTTTACGATTTCTGGCATCCAGGAGAACACCGGTCTTCTTTCAAAAGCCGATAGACCATGCAGAAGTACGCTGACTATATTAAGAAGATTGAGATCGACTCCTTGTGGAGTGGTAAGAAGCACGTGGTATGGGAGCTGAACCGTCAGGTGAACATCCTGAGCGGTATCAACGGTGTTGGTAAGAGCACTATCCTGAACAAGGTCGTCAGGAGTGTGAATACCAACGGTGACATCATCAACCATCTGTTGAAGGGTGTGAAGATTGACGTGGAGCCTGCCGATTCAACGCATATCCGTTTCGATATTATCCGCTCCCTCGACTCACCCATGCTCGACAACGAGACGCTGAACATGGTGGATACCCGCATCCGGTCAGCACTCGACTTCCAGCTCTATCACTTGCAGCGTAAGTATCTGGACTATCAGGTGAACATCGGAAACCGCATCATCGAACAGTTGCAGGCGGGACATGCCGATGCTGCCCAGCGGCTCTCGGAGAAGAAGACACGCTTTCAGGATATCGTTGACGATCTTTTCGCGGAAACCGGGAAGAAGATTGTCCGGACTGAGAACGAGATACGTTTCTCACAGATTGGCGAGACACTCGTGCCTTACCAATTATCGAGTGGTGAGAAGCAGATTCTGGCCATCCTGCTCACGGTGCTCGTGGAGGACAATCTGCCATACGTACTTTTCATGGACGAGCCGGAGGTGAGCCTGCATATTGAATGGCAGAAACGACTCATAGACCTCTGTATCGAGTTGAATCCCAATGTGCAGATTATCCTTACCACCCACTCACCGGCAGTGGTGATGAACGGATGGGTGGACTCGGTGACGGAAGTGAGCGACATCACGTTATAATGAGCAATTTCCAATTACTCATTACTCATCTATATGCCTGGCAATCTTAAAGACTATATCAATTCGAGTTATTTTGAGGCAGCCAACGCACTGACCTCGAAAAAGGCAAGGCGCAGGATTGTAGCCTACGTCGAGAGTTACGATGATATCTACTTCTGGCGGACAGTGCTGTCGGAGTTCGAGAACGACAAGCGGTACTTTGAGGTGATGCTTCCGTCGAAGATGAACCTGACGAGAGGGAAGAAGTCGGTGCTGATGAACTTCCTTAAAGGTAAGAAGAATGGCGACAAACTCAGACTGGGCAAGGATATGATTGCCTGTGTGGATGCCGACTACGATTATTTGCTGCAAGGAGCTACGACCTCATCGAAACAGGTACTGGGCAGTCCGTTTGTGTTCCATACATACGTCTATGCCATCGAGAACTACCAGTGCTATGCACCGTCACTGCATAACGTTTGCGTGTCTGTGACACTCAACGACCACCGCATTTTCGACTTCAGGGAGTATTTCAGACTGTTCTCGGAGATTATCTTCCCATTGTTCGTATGGTCTATCATGGTGTATCGCAACGGTAATTACCCGCACTTCACCATTACAGACTTCAACCGCATTGCCGACCCGGGAGGCTTTACCGTTATCCATCCCGAAACATCGTTGGAGAACGTCAGGCGGAAGGTGCATACGAAGATCAACGAACTGCAACGCCACTATCCCGACGCCAAGGAGGAATACCTGAAGACAAAGGATGACATCAAGCAGTTGGGAGTGACGCCACAGACCACCTATTTATATATACAGGGTCATCACCTGTTTGATACTGTTGTGGCGCCGATCCTTTCGAAGGTGTGCAATCTGCTCCGTCAGGAGCGGCAGAATGAGATATACCATGCCTCTGCCCATCAGACACAGAAGCGCAATGAGATGACCTGTTATGAGAACTCATTGCAGGACATCAAGGTGATGCTGAAGAAAAACACAGGCTATATGGCCTCCGAGCAGTTCCGCCGCGTTCAAGAAAACATAAGAACATACTTGGATAAAGACATAGTAGCTTTAAAGACATAGTAACATATTAACATAAAATAGTAACATATTATTTGTTAGTCTGTTACTATGTCTTTAAAAAGATACTCTGTCTAAACGTAGGTCTCCAGGAACTTTACGGTGCCCTCGACCTTGACTTCCTTCGTAGTGGCGGGGAGGAGGATGGTGTCGCCCATGCGGAAGGGCTGTTCTTCGCCTTTGCAGATGATTTTGCCTGCGCCCTTCACGGCGATGAGGATCACGAACGAATCGAGGTCTGAGTAGTCGAGCGTCATCGGCTCCGTCAGGTCGTAGACGGCGGTGGTGAAGTGCGGACAGCTGACAACCTGAATCCCTTCGTTTTGCTTCGGTTCGTAGGCTGTGCGGTAGTCGGGCAGCACGTGATAGTCGATACTCTCGGCTGCCTCTTTGGTGTGCAGTTCGCGGTAGTTGCCGTTTTTGTCCTTACGCTTGAAGTCGTAGATGCGGTAGGTGACATCGGAGGTCTGCTGTATCTCTGTGACGAAGCATCCTGCTCCGATGGAGTGGATACGACCTGCGGGAATGAAGAATACGTCGCCCTCGCTGACCTCGTAACGGGCCAGGGCGTCGGTGATGGTGTCGTTATCCACCATCAGTTTGTACGTCTCGGGAGTAATCTGCTCCTTCAGGCCATTATATAGGAAAGCCTTCTCCTGACATTCCAGACAATACCACATCTCCGTCTTACCGTGGCCCTTGCCGTGGCGATGAGCAACCTCATCGTTGGGGTGTACCTGTATGCTGAGGTCCTGACGGGCATCAATGAACTTGATGAGCAGAGGGAACTCATCGCCGAAGTGGTCGTAGTTCTCCTTACCCATGAGTATTTCCTTCTGTTCCTTCACCAGCTGGTTCAGGCTCTTGCCTTTGTCCGGGCCATTGGCCACGATGGTCTCGCTGCCGCTGACACCTGAGATTTCCCAACTCTCGCCGACATGGTCGAGACTGACACCCAGGTGCTTGAAGGGGATGATCTTGTCGCCTCCCCAAAGCGTTTGTTTTAATAATGGTTCAAATGTGTACATTGTGTTAGTATTTTCCTTTTTATCTTGTTTCCTTTTTTTCTATTTCTAGTTCTCTTTCCAATAACTGCGTGTAAACAGTACAAGCACCGTCATGATTTCCAGTCGTCCCATGAGCATGAGTGGACAGAGTATCCACTTGATAAAGTCCGGCAACATCGACCACGACATGACCGGACCTATCTGCGTACCCAATGTGGGGCCGACGTTACTGACGCAACTCAGGGCGATGGTGATGGCATTCGTGTTATCGATTCCTGCGACAATCATGATGGTGGCAGTGACCAGGACCATCATGACGGTAAGTGTGAAGAATGCAAACAGTGCAATCAGTTTCGACTGTTGGATGTTCTGTCCGTTGATCTTCACAGGCAGCACCGCGTTGGGGTGTAGAATCTGTCGGAAGTTGTTGCGTACCACCTTCAGAAGCATTACACCGCGGATGCACTTGAAACCGCCGCTGGTACTACCAGCACAGGCACCTAGGTACATCACCACACCCAGGATGACCCAGGTGATATGTGGCCAGGTTCCTGCATCGTCGTTAAACATACCCGTGGTGGTCATGAACGATACTACCTGGAACAATGCACAACGGAAAGCTCGTTCAAGATCATAGTCCAGACGCGTAAACAGGAAGTACATTATCCATAGTGTGGCACCGATAAGGATGCTGACATAGAGCTTGAATTCTGAGTTCCTGAACAATGATTTCACCTTCAGTTTGAAGATAGATATATATAATAAGGTGAAGTTAATACCAGACAGGAATTGGAATAAGATTGACACGTAGTCTATGGATGCAGAATGGAAATACTCCGTGCTGGCGTTGTGTATGGCAAATCCACCTGTGGCCGTGGTGGTCATCGAGTAGGTGGTGGCCTCATACCAGTTCATGCCAGCCAGCCAGAAACCCACACAACAGCAGATGGTCAAGAGGAGATAGATGGTCCAGATCCACTTGGCAGTGGTCGTCAGCCTCGGGTGCATCTTGGCTTTGATTGGACCAGTAGCCTCGGCAGCGAACACCTTCACGCTTCCTCCCACCAGCGATGGCAGGATGGCGATGGTGAAGAACACGATTCCCAATCCACCTATCCACTGCATCAGTGATCGCCAGAACAGTATGCCGTGGGGCAGCATCTCCACGTCGTCGATAATCGATGCTCCTGTCGTCGTGAATCCCGACATCGTCTCGAAGTAGGCGTCTGTCAGGTTGGTAATGCTTCCGGAGATTAGGAATGGGAACATGCCAAAGAAGGAGAAGATGATCCATGTGGCCGTCACCAACAGGTAGGCATCCTTACGGCTCAGGGCGTTCTCGGAGTTCCTGCCGAAAAGCAGGAACAGGAATCCGCTTCCGAAGGTTATCAGCAGTGACATCAGGAAGGCTATCTGGTCCTCCTCATGGTAGTAGAACGCCAAAGCTGCACACAAGGACATGAATAAAGCCTCGATGAACAGCAGTGAGCCGATGATCTTGCTGATGATACGGAAGTTAATCATTTTGAACTTTGAACTTTGAGCTTTGAACTTTATGATTACTCTGTGGCGAAAGCAAAAGATTCATCAAAAGATTGACGACTTCCTGAAGAACTTCTCAATGAGGTTTATCTTCTGCTCATGGCAGAACACCATGACAGAGTCGCCTGCTTGTATCTGAGAGTTACCGTTGACGAGCATACCTGTCCCCTTGCGCACCAGACCGCCGATGGTGGCCCCAAATGGTAGTCCGAGATCCTTCACGGGTTTCTTCGTCACTTTAGAGTCTTCGGCTGCTGTGAACTCCGCCACGTCGGCATCCACGAGCATCAGTGAGCGCAGGTTGTCAACGTCGGCGTCAAGCATCATCTGGAAGATATGGCTGGCGGCGATGGTCTTCTTATTGATGATGGTGCCAATGTCAAGACTTTCAGCCATGCTTACATAGTCGAGGTTCTCAACCATGGCGATGGTCTTACGGACGCCGAGTTTCTTGGCTGTGAGACAGGCCAGGATATTCGTCTCGGCATTGCCTGTCAGCGCCACGAAGGCCTGAGTGTTCTTGATGCCTTCTTCCTCCAACAGTCCTAGGTCGCGTCCGTCGCCGTGGATAATCATCGCTTCCTCCCGCTCAAGCAAATCGTTCAATTTCTCACATCGCTGGGCATCTTTCTCAATGATCTTCAGATGCATATAGTTGGGGATGGTGAGTGCAGCCCTTACGGCTGTCTTACCACCTCCCATGATGATCACGTTCTTCACGTCAGCGTAGTGCTCTTTGCCAACAATCTTGCGGATATATGGAATGTACTCCTTCGTGGTCATGAAGTATACCAAGTCGTTGATGTGCAACTCATCCATACCTCCGGGGATGATAGTGTCGCCCCCACGCTTGATGGATACGATGTGGTAGGGGTCATCCGGGCCGCAGAGGTCTTTCAGCGGCTGGTTCAGTATCTCTGCCGACTCCCTGAGTTTCACGCCAAGCAGGATAAGTGCTCCACCATGCACGTCCCAACGCTGCCGTACCCACGACAGTTTCAGGCCGTTGGTAATGTCGATGGCAGCAAGTACTTCAGGATAGATCAGTGAGTCGATGCCCAGATTCTTGAAGAACGGCTGAAGCTCTGGCTTCAGGTATTCATAGTTGTCTATGCGTGCCACCGTCTTCTTCGCTCCTAAGGCGTGGGCAAGGATACAGGCGTTCATGTTGATACTCTCCTCTGGGGTCACGCCTACAAAGAGGTCGGCATGCTGGGCCCCGGCCTCCTTCAGCGCAGCAATACTGGTGGGTGAGGCCTGATAGGTCATGACGTCGTATTCACTGAGGGTTGCCAGACGCTCATCGTCGTCGTCAATAAGCACACAGTCCTGATGCTCTCTTGACAACAGCTTTGAAAGATGTGTTCCTACGGCTCCTGCGCCGACAATGACGATTTTCATGTTATAATGGCTTTAGCGATGGACTCGGCATCGAGTCCGACGATCTTATTCAGTTCACACACCTTGCCGTGCTCCACGAACTCGTCGGGGAGTCCCAGACGAATGACCTCGGGATGATAGCCGTGGTCGTTCATCCATTCCAGAACAGCGGAACCGAGACCGCCTTTCCTGACACCGTTCTCTACGGTGACGATGCGCTTGAACTTCTTCCCGACCTCTTCCAGGATGTCCTCGTCGATAGGTTTCAGGAAGCGCATGTCGTAATGGGCCACTGACAGTTGGTGATGGTCATTTTTCAACAGATTGATGGCCTCTGTCACATTGTTCCCGATGGGACCGATGCTCAGCACAGCCACGTCATCACCTTCCTTCAGCTTGCGACCCGTACCCACCTTTATTTCCTCAAACGGACAGCGCCAGTCCTGCAGTACTCCACCGCCTCTGGGGTAGCGGATCACGAACGGTCCTTTGTCCGGTAACTGGGCTGTGTACATCAGTCGCCGCAGTTCGTGCTCGTCCATAGGTGACGAGATCGTCAGATTCGGAATCGGTCTCAGGGCGGCCAGATCGAAAGCTCCGTGGTGGGTAGGACCGTCCTCACCTACGAGTCCTGCACGGTCGAAACAAAACACAACGTTCAGATTCAGCAGAGCCACGTCGTGGATGATATTGTCGTAGGCTCTCTGGGCGAAAGCACTATAGATATTACAGAAGGGTAGTAATCCGTCTTTTGCCATACCCCCGGAGAAAGTGACTGCATGCCCCTCGGCAATGCCCACGTCGAAAGTGCGCTCTTTCATCTCCTTCATCATGATATTCATCGAACAGCCGGAAGGCATAGCAGGGGTGACGCCTACAATCTTTGGGTTCTGTCTGGCCAATTCCAGCAGGGTATGGCCAAACACGTCCTGGTATTTCTGTGGCTTGTTGGGATCGTTGTTGACCAAGCGTTCGCCCGTGTCGGGATTGAACTTTCCTGGGGCGTGCCAGATAGTGACGTCTTTCTCCGCAGGTGCATAGCCGTGGCCTTTCTTGGTGTGCAGGTGCAACAGTTTCGGACCCTTCATGTCCTTGATCTGTCGGAGGATGCGCACCAGTTCCTTCACGTTATGTCCGTCGAACGGTCCGAAATAGCGGATGTTCATGCCCTCGAAGATGTTCTGCTGGTGCGAGATGGCACTCTTCAGGGCGTTTGACAGACGCAGGATACCATTTTTCCTTTCGTCGTTGAGTATGCCCTTGCGGTTCATCCAGCGTGAGGCCTTGAAACGGAGGGCGTTATAGGTCTCGTTAGTGCTGAGGTTCAACAGGTACTGTTTCATGCCGCCCACGGAGCGGTCGATGGACATGTTATTGTCGTTGAGTATGATCAGCAGGTCGTTAGGTGACGACGATACATTGTTCAGACCTTCGAATGCCAGTCCTCCGCTCATGGCGCCGTCGCCAATGACTGCCACCACGTGGCGCCCAGTCTTGTTTTCCAGCTTGGCAGCCACCGCCATACCCAATGCTGCCGACACGGAGTTGCTCGCATGTCCACAGGCAAAGGTGTCGTATTCGCTCTCAGTAGGCGAGGGGAAAGGCTTAATGCCTCCCAGCTTCCGGTTTGTGCAGAATTGTTCGCGCCGTCCTGTCAGAATCTTGTGTCCGTAGGCCTGATGACCCACGTCCCAGACGATGCGGTCCTCCGGCGTGTTGTAGACATAGTGCAGCGCCACCGTAATCTCGGCCACACCTAAGCTCGAGGCCAGATGTCCGGGATTCACCGCCACTTCCTGCACGATGTCGGCCCGCAGTTCATCACAAAGCAGGGGTAGTTCGTCTACCGACAACTTGCGCAAATCCTCAGGCGTTTCTATCTTGGTGAGGAGTTTAAATTCCGATTTTTCCACGTTAGGTTGTTATTTTTTGTGCAAAGATACACATTTTTTTAAACATAGAACATAAGAACTGAATATTTTGTGCATCTTTTGTTCTTTTGTGTCGGAAAAAGGGAACCTTTGCCCCCCACCTGTCGAAGAATAAAGGATAAACTTTATTGTTTCTCTGCCCGTTTCGACTCCGTATCTCTCATGTCGTGGCGGACTTGGCGAACCTTCTTGCCGCCGAAGGAATAGGTGGCAGTAAGAGCGATGTAATGGCTGTGATGACGGGTGTGGCGCCATTGCTGAATGACGACAGAAGAGTTCGGCGGCTCTTGATAGGGAATGAAGGATTGTGACCAGATGCGGCTGTTATGGATTGTTTCGTCTGTGACATGCTGGCAGAAGGGATCGACGGCTGTGAGCGACAGCTTCAGACGGTCGTCCATCAGCGCGTAGCGCAGGGCGAAGGTGAAGTAGCCGTAGCCGTCAGTCTTGGTCATATCGTGATAGTCGGCCAGCCAATGCTGGTAACGGGCGTTTAGCAGAAGTGTATGTTTCTTGTTCAGATACCAGTCGGCAGAGGCTGCCAGACGACTTCCCCAGCCATAGATGCTGATCTTGTCGTAGGTATTCGCCTCGTGATAGTAGCCGTCGCCTTCCGCCGTTGCCGTCAGATGGTCTGACAACGGACGTTGGTAGCGCAGATAGAGGCCTGTCTGGTTGGTGCGCCCCAGGTTGTAGGGCATGGTCTCGACGAGAGAGGCGTAAAGGTTTTGGGAGGTGGAGAAGTAGGTCTGTGGCATCACGACACGGCTGCCGTGACGGTGATAGGCACAGGCATACAGTCCCTTGTGGCTCTGGTAGCTCAGCTCGATATTACTCATCCGGCTGGGCTTCAGCGTGGGATTACCTTCTGAGTATTCATAGCCCGTCTTATAGATGCGGAAGGGGTTGAGGTCGTAGAAGTTCGGACGCAGACAGCTGGTGCCCCATGCAAGGGAGAGATGATGGCCCTCCAGAGGCTTGACGGACAGGCTGGCTGACGGTAGCCAGTAGTCACGACTGTCTTCCTCCCAGCCGATATGCTCATAGCGCAGTCCTGCCTTGAGGGAGAAGAGGTTCCAGTCGCGGTGGAGTGACAGGTAGACAGCCTTGGTCTTTTCCTGATAGTCTGGGTCGCTGCTTGTCGTTTGGTTGATCCCCAGCGTGCTTCCACTCTCTATCTTTATGTGGGCCTGGTTCCTGATATTGGTGTAGGAGGCTCCCGCATCGATGGTAAGGAAGTCGAAAGGCAGCATCAGGTCTATTCTGGCAGATTGGATGTGATAGTCCACCTGACTGTGATAGTTTTGCCACTTGATGACAGGATAATTATATGAAGGATAGTTTGTCCCTACCTCAGACCTGCCATCATCGTCCTTCTTATAATCCTGATAGGTGAGGCTGAGCTGTTTCCCATCCGCGTCGAGTCGCCAGTCGCCATAGACGGTCAGACTCTTGGCGGTGGTATTGTCGTCAGGAAACTGTTCGGCTTTCGAGGTTGAATGGTCTGCCGGGTAGTTCAAGATGCCGTTGGCCACCTTCTCTGGCCATAGGGTCTGCCAAGACAGCATGCCGCCTAATTCCACGTACTTCACAGGTTGGTAGCGGAGGGTCAGGTTCGCTGCCAGTTCCTTGTCTGTCTTCTTGGTATGACTGTCTAATAGGAAACTCTGACTATTACTGACTTGGTAGGTCGTCAGGTCGTCTTTCGTCTGGGTGGTACGTCCGCCGTGGGCATCGAGTGTCATGTCGAGCTTCTCCGAGGCAAAGCTGACGGAGCCGCTGGCGCGTTCGCTCCAGTCGTCGCTGGTGCCTGCCTCCGCGCTGATGTCCCCTCGCCAGCCGAGCGTCTGGTCTCGGCGTAGCACGATGTTGATATAGCCTCCGCCCATCTCCAGTATATCACGGCCTGATGGGTTGGAGATCACTTCTATCCGCTCGATGTCCTCAGAGCGCAAAGTCCAGAGTTTCTGACGAATAGCCTCGTCGCCAAAGTCCGTGATACGTCCGTTGAGCATGAAGCGGGCCTGACCTTTGCCGAGGATCATCGCCTGTCCGCCAGTCATCATGACCATCGGCACACGGCTGAGCAGTTCCTGGGCGCTGAGCCCACGGGCGAACTCGTCGTTGCTGACGATATACTGCAGGCGGTCTGCCCTGTTGCGGATGACGGGCATCTGTCCGTTCATGGTGACGTTGTTCAGGTAGTGGTTCTCCATCTGCATGTGGATGGTGCCGACATCCTTGATAGGCATCACCCGCTCGATGGTCCTGAGCCCCACACAACTGATGCGCACCTTGGCACGCTCTGCCCCACAGGGAATCACGAAGTCGCCAGCCTCGTTGCTCACGCCGCCACCTATATAAATGGTATCGGAAGGGGGAAAAAGAGTGATGTTGGCGTAAGCAACAGGCTGATGGTCTGGTCCTATGAGGTGGCCCGTCAGTTTAGTGCGGTCTTTCTGGATGCACTCCACGAGGATGTTGCGCCCCTTGACAGTCACCCTGACGGGATAGAAGCCGCATACCTCCCGCACAGCCTTAGGCAGGGAGCGCCCTTGCCTGATGGTCTTGGTAACGGTGAAATCCTCCAGCTCGTCGTAGACAAAGGAGATGTCGTAGTTGGTTGTCGACTGGTCGAGTTCGATGAGTGCCTTCGAGAGCGAGGTGCCCTGGAAGACATGTTGCGCTACGCAGATGGATAGTGAATAATGTATAAGGAAGATACTCAGTAGCAGTCGCCTCATGTTTACTCTGCGATGATCTGGTTGTCGGAAAGACGGACGCTGACCTTGTCAAATCCGTTAAGCAGTTCGATGATCTGCTGGAGTGGGGCGGTGGTGTCCCACTTGGTGTAGAGCCGGACGTGGCGCGACGCCTCGTTACGGTACTCTACGCCGACGTGGTAGTGGTCCGACAATGCCTGTAGAATCTCCTGCAACTCTGCGTTCTCAAAGGTACGGATGGTATTGGTCGCAGTCTGCTCCTTTTGAACCGTAACAGTCTGTTGTGGCGAATCAGGAATCACAACCTCCTGAGCTGGAGAACCAGAATTCCCTCCTGCGACCACACGATAGGCCGCATAGGCGATACCTGACAGCAACAGCACGCCGATGAATACGGCTGCTATCCTGAGAAACATGGGGAGAATCATGGGGACAGGTCCATGATTCTGACCAGCTGAATCACGCGACCAGTCCCTGTGATTCTGCTCCTTCCTCAACGCAAAGCCTTCCTCTGCGCTGACCATCAACTCGTAGTACTCTCTCATCTCAGGGTCGCTCATCAGTTGTTGCAACTCCTCGTCCGAATAGTCCTGCGGACGCTCTGTCATCTTGAGCAGTTTCTCGATATCTTTCATCTTCTTGTCGGATTAAATTTCTCTTTTAATTGTCTGAGTGCCTCGGCGAGGTGCTTATAGACGCTGACCTCGCTGATGCCCAATCGTTCTGCGATCTCCCTGTACAGCAGCCCCTCGTCGAAGCGCAGCTGGAACACGCGCCAGGTCTGCTTGGGGAAGGTTCTTTTTGCGTAGTCGATCATCTCCGCGACTCGTTCCCGTTCTTTCTCTTCGGATGTCGGATCGTCGTCTGTGAGTGAGAGTCTGCGCTCCATCCGTTCATGTATCGTCATGAGGCGGATGCGGTCTAAGCACAGATGGCGGACTGTCACCGTCAGGTAGCTTTCTGGTCGTTCTGCTGGTAGCATCAGCGAGCCGTCAGCCAGTCTGGCAAACACGTTGCTCACTGTGTCGCTGGCCTCGTCGTCGTTCTTCAACATCTGCCGCGCCACAGTGAGCATACGTTGGTAGCAGTCTTTATACAGCTGTTCTATGTCCGTCATTTAAAGCCATAGTTCTGTTTGATGTTCTCGTAGAAGAATCCGAAACTCTCATGGTCTGGGGTCCTTATAGTCAGGCTGTACACCTTGTCGCCAGATGTCCAGATCTTGAATTCGATGGCGTTGAAGACGTGCTTAAATGCCTCTGATAACGCCTCTGATAATGGATCGTCATAGTAGACTTCAGTCGTATACACATCCCACAGGTTGATAATACCATAGATGTAATCGCCATTCCAGTTATCATATTTGCCATCGAGCACATACCAGTATGGCAGACTATAGTTTCCGCTAAAGGTGTTCGCGCCGATGCGACCTTCTACCCTGCCGTTTTCCTTAAATTCGATAGTATAGTTCTCGTCGCCCCATTCCTTGCTCACCTGATGTAGCGTGCCGTCAGCATCTACATAGCTTTGCAGGAGCCAGCGGTTGCGCATTTTTGGGTATGCGGAATCACTTAAGGGGTCGAGGTTGACTTCCTGGGTGATGCGGTTGAAGACGACGGGCTTGTTCTCTACCTTAGGAATGAGCTTCCAGAAATAGAGGTCGATAAAAGCATTAGAATAAACCAAGTGGGGATTGATATTGTTGTTCAGTGTCAGATTAAGCTGATAGGAATCGCCTTTGTCTACCAGGTCGAAATCGCCAATCGAGATACCACCGTGCTGTCCGTATGTACGTCCTATCACCAGTGTGCAGTAATCGAAGGGAATATCTACGAATATATTCCTGTCGCCCTTGTATGCCTCTTGGAGCTCTTGATAGCTGTTGATAAGGAGACATTCCTGCTTTCCTGATCCTTCGACGATTTCTGGTCCTTCGCCGAAGAACGTCTGCTTCTCGTGGGTCTCATTCTTGTATAGTGCATCCATCATGAAGAACACGAGTTCATCAGAGGGAGTTGTCAACTTTTCCATATTAGGTTCATGAGGTGTTGATTCTGCTTTGGGGTATACACCTCCTTCGCAGATTTCAAATTCTATTGTAGCGTTGAGTGTATAATAGATGCGATTCCAGTCGGAGTCGTATTCGTAGAACTTGAGATCCTGAAGACTCAGAGTAATGAATGATACTTCATTAACAGTCTTTTTGTCAACCACCTGTATTTGTCCGCCCTTTGCACTACTTAAACTCTCACATGGAATAATTCCTTCAACAGAACTCCTCTGCCAGGCTTTTACATTGATGACAGGGAACCATAGTGGATCGCCACTGAAAGTATCACCCACATTCAAATCCTCGATTTTTATTGGTTTGTCGCTCCTAATGTCAATTTGCAGAACGTTAAAGAATGATGAGTTTTTAATAACAGCCGTGAATATCATAGGATAATCAAGAGAGCTTGTACCATCAGCTTTGCTTACTTCTATCGAGCCATTTGTACCACAATAGGGACGATAGAGCCAGCAAGTTTCAGTTTGGCCCTTATCCGTTTGGACATGCAGTATATTCATGTCACCAAGAGCAGTGGATGGACCTTCTTTGAGACCCTCATAAGGTTCTACTGAGCCTTCATTGAGGTCTTCATCGCCATCATTGCTGCAGGCGCAGAACAATCCAGCCGACAGCAGCACACTCATCATCAAAAATAGTTTATTCATAATCGTACTTTTTTAATTAGACATTTCTTTCTTGATAAAGTTTAACCCGTTTCCAGGTCTCATTCTGTCTATATAACGAATAAGCAGCCCGTTTTCCTAACCCCCGAGCTGAAAAAGTGTTTATTAAGGTATTTCATCGCAACAATTATGAAGCATCGTTGTACCCCCATACTTTACAGTTGAGAGATCGGGAGGACAGGTGATTGGTCTTCAAAAGAATCAAAGACCTGTGATTTTAGTTCAAGAGAAGCCAAGGGAATATAATGCGATGCTGCCCAATAAGTAGCTGGCTACATTGGCAAACAGGGTTGTCCATAAGATTTTGCGGGCGGGATACTTCTTTCTTAGCATTGAATAGTTGATTAACTCCTCGATAAGAACAGAAAGGACAAAGGCAATCAGATAAAAAATGATGAGGACAAGGAGGACATTGGGGGCAGACAAATCCACCTCATGACTGCTTACCCAAGGGAACCAGACAACTAGCCACCATCCTCCATTAAGAATTATCGTGGTGATAATGCCAAACAGCCCGCTGACAAAGTTGCTGAAAAAGACAACTGCCGTAATCCTAGCATTCAACTTGCTTTTGCACAACAATTCAGACATGACGAAAGATTCCAACAGCATAATCAGAATCATAAACAGCCATCCTTGTGGCAAAAAAGCAAAAATGCCAAAAGATACATCTAGCAATAAATCTGTCATTTCCTCAGCGTCATATACATCATTCCATTACTATTCGCCTGCAAATATACACATTATTCCCGAATAACAATGCTGAAAAGCGAAAAATGTAGCAATCAGAGTAAAAATTGACTTTATTTGTGGCTTGGGAAAGAACGTTAGAAGATTGGGGGGACAGGTGATTGGTCTTCAAAAGAATCAAAGACTCTCCCCAGTGATCTCAATATTTCATAACTAACTATTCTGATTGAACATAATAGATAATACACCATTCACTGCTCCATGTAAGACAATTCTCGTAATCGTCCTTTGACAGTTCTATCCTCTCTCCTAGACTATTATATAGATAGTCTAATAACGAAATATCATAAACAGTTGAAACCAAATAATAAGTTTCGTCCTTCCATTTTAGTTGGTAATACGTATTATTGACCCAGATAGTTTTACTTTTTTCTATTGAGAGGGAAATATGCTCTGCTAACCAATCTGGCATATCTTCAACATTCATTGGTTTATAAGGGAATTTATGATTAAGAATGTTGAATTCCATTTCGTCTATATTATTCATTTTGGATGATTCGGTACTATCCAGATACTCCTGAGATCCATTTTGTTTATCAATAATGTTCTCATCATTGCTGCAGGCGCAGAACAATCCTGCCGACAGCAGCACACTCATCATCAAAAATAGTTTATTCATAATCGTACTTTTTAAATTAGACATTTCTTTCTTGATAAAGTTTAACCCGTTTCCAGGTCTCATTCTGTCTATATAACGAATAAACAGCCCGTTTTCCTAACCGCAAAGGTAAAAAAGTAGCAGAAAATGGCTAATAAAGGTTAGGAAAACGTCATTCTTATTCGTTATTTAATAGAAGGTTACGACTAGGAATGTGTTAAAGTTATGTTAAAGTCGCAGATTTCATGCAGTCTTTTTGCTTTTTATGGATTATATATATAGAAGCATCATTAAAAAAAGAATGAATATGAAACGTATATACTTAAAATGAAAACTAAATACGCAATTCGATTCCTACAATAGGTTCATATTTTCGTCCGTCGGCCTTAAGGTGAAAAGATAGTAAATAAAGGGTTAGCAAATTGTACAGGCCGACACATGTGACCGTCGTCAGGATTGTTCCTGGCGACGGTCTTTATAATAAGGAGTAACACTTTCCTGTCCGTCAGTGCGCGAGAATCTAAGTCACGAGATCGGGGGGACAGGTGATTGATCTTCAAATGAAAATAATCTTCCTCATAATTATTGAATTTCAAATGTTGTATATAACTCCTTCTCCAAAAACTCATCTTGTTGTATCTTATCAAGATCACGATAATAAACCTTAAAGCTTGTATAATATTTCCCACAGGGTAAAGGGTTAAAATCCTTTTTCTTCACTAACGGTTGATGAGTAGAAAACGCTTTTATCCAATTACAAGCAATGCGCATGTTCCCTTTTGGTTCTATTCCTATTGCGACATAATCTGAGCCGAAACTAGTCCATGGCGTCCCCATGTCTGTTCCATCTTCTAAATATACCCTGAACAAATCTTCATCCAAAATAAAGTCATTATAGATGAATATTACCTTGTCGCTTTTGTTAGTAATAGTCAATTCAAAACATATATCTTCTCCATATTTAAACGAAGAGGTTGGTAGACCATAATCATTTAGCAATGAATAACTGATTTGAATTTTACTATCGGCTTCACCGGCTTCATTTGTTAATTCACCAGAGGATAATGGAGATTCAATCTCATCCGAATTGCTGCATGCACAGAACATGCCTGCCGACAGCAGCACACCTAATACAAATAATACATTCTTCATAATTTCACGTTTTATTGTTAATACTCTATTTATTAAATCCACAAATGCGAAGAAACTTGCCTGAGAGACCGAAGAATTAACTTGTTTTAACCAAACCCTTTATTTTAGGCTGAAGCGCAGTCCGATGCTGAGGTTCAAATTCAGGGGATGATCTTTATAGATGGTTGGCGTACTGCTACCATCCTTGAAGTAGTAGCCTATGCCTGGCTCAGCGTATAGGCTGAAAAAGTTCGTCAGTTTATACTCGGCCCCTGCGGCACCGATAAGAGAGAATTGCCAAGAACTTTTGTCGAGACACTTTTCTATCGTGCCGCCTGTTGTTAGATAAAGACCGAAGTAACGGCTCTTCCAGAGTTCGAAACTGACGTTTAGCGGCAGGCCAATGTAACTGAGCCGCTGTTCCGACGTAGTAGTCACATCATCCTCTATTGTAGTGATTTCAGATGAAAGACGAGTGTACGTCAGTCCTGTCTCCATGCTCCAGTGGTCATCAAGACGATAGTGCAATGATAGGCCAAATCGTACAGGTTGGCGGTGATGGACATGGCGGCCATAGGTAAAATTATAATCGCCTTGACTATTCCTTTGCTTGTCGTTAGAATCTCTTGGGCTGTCAACCATTGCGCTCGACATATAGACTTTAGCCATCAGACGATTATCTAAGTGTTTCCGCTGATGTAGTTCATAGGGATAGACAATAGTAGGGAGTGGATAGTTAGCTGTTTTTACTTTCTCCTCAACGGCATAAGGCTGTTCCTTTTCTATGGTTTTTGTAGTATTAATTGTGTCATTATCACCCATAGATATGGGGACTACTTCTGGTTCGGACATTGCTGTCGAATGATGCTCCAGCTTCGTCTTCTTCAGATCACAGGGGGACAGGCGCTCGGCTTTGCCGCTTCGCTTGTCGAAGAACGCATGTGACGTCTGAGATGTCACATCGTTCCTGTCCCCTTGTGATCTATTCTCTATAGGCTGCTCTTGCACCCAATGTTTCTCGACGATTGGTTCACTCTTGTGACGCAAGAGCCCCCAATACCCCACCCCAGCTATCAGCAGGATAACGGCAGCCGCTACCATACGTCGCACCCAAAGCAGATGAGTCTTATGGGTCGTGCCAGCAGCGAGTGCCAGGTCTAACTCATTCCACGACAACTCAGGGGCAGGCCATTTGTAATCCGCCATCTTCTCGCGCATCTGTAGCATCCATTCCTCTTCCATTATCTTAAGAATTATCGTCGTTATACTTTCTAATCATCTTTGCCAACATCCGTTTCGCCTTATGCAGTTGCGATGCTGAAGTGTCTTTTCTAATGCCAAGCAGACTGGCTATTTCCTGATGGCTCTTGCCTTCCAAGACGTAGAGGTTCAGCACCGTTCTATAACCAATAGGCAGGCGGCTCAACATCTGGCGGATGACATCTGGCGGAATATCGCCGATTGAGAGTTTATCGTCCTCAGATTCATCTGCCAAGTCGTAGTTCTGTTGCAACTCCTCGAAATGTACTTTCGTCCTCAGGTACTTCAGCGATTCGTTAATCACCACCCTTTTGGCCCATGCCAGCAGGGAACCAGCCCCACGATATTCGAACTCTGCAATATGTGAGAAGATGTGGGCAAGTGCATTCTGGAGCACGTCTTTCAGGTCTTCCTCATCGGCGATGTATCGCATACAAATGCCAGCGAGGGTGTCTGCATAAAGGGAATAGAATTCCCTGGCCGCAGTCTTATCACCTTCCTGCAACCGCTTTACCAAGCGTTGTTCTTCATTCCCGATAAAAGTCACGTGTGACATTTACGCACAGTTCTTTTTCAGAGCAATGCGGCTAAGCCGAGCCCTCTATCTATTAAATCCACAAAGAAAGAAATACTTGCCTGAACGCACAAATTATTAACACAGTTTAACCCAAATCATGGCTCAGAGGTGCCTGCCCCCATACTTTACAGTTGTTCTAATGCCTTCTTCGGATCGTGGAAGGCGTTCCTTATAAGGTAAGAAGGCATCCCTAATAGGGGTTAGGCCCTATCCTGGCAGGGAGTTAACCCTATCTTTTCAACCGTTTGCCTATACTCAAACAACCGTTTGCCTATACTCAAACGGTCGTTCGCCTATACTCAAATGCAGGAGCACCATTTTTGCAGGGTGTAGAGTGGGTGTAGAGTGGGTGTAGACTTTTTCCAAAGTGTGCACCCCAAAATAGCTTTGATAATCAGTAGATTAGCCCAAAAAGGTGTAGGGGGGCATAGTTTTGACTTGTTTTACGGCTATAGTGAGCGCTCACATAACAGACATTATTTGCTTACTGCAATGCTGTGTCCAGTTCGGAGTTGAATGCGGCGATGAAGTGGCCGGTTTGGGCATCTATCTGAGCATAGGATATGGCCATACCAGTTTTGCAGAACCAGGTACCAATATCATTCGTAACATCGTAAACTAATATGTGCTTGCGGACCACGGTGTCGTCCTTTCTTGTGGAATATTCCTTGATACTGAGTTTACATGGCCAGTTGTCGTTTCTCTCTGTCTTCAGATAATCGGCAAAGATCTGCCTGGCCTTCTGCTCCGAAATCGCAGGAATGGGATTCACATCCTTTATGTCGAAAAACGCTTGGGTATATGCCCTAATCATACGCTTGCCCTCGGGTGTGATGAAATAGAAGACATTCGATTTGAAGCCATCTACAAGTACGCCTTTATAATAATGCTGGTATAATTCGCTGTATTCGTTTCTTTCACCATTGGGCGTCTCCCACTCTCTTGTGCCTTCCAGGCGGATCTCGTTGCCTTCGCTCATGGGAAACAGGTGCTTGATTTCATCGAACGACGACGGGCAGCTATAGAGCTTCTCTTCAGGGTCGGTTCCCGCCACGAAATATTCAAGACGGACAATCCTGTCGCTCTCATCGCGGGTAATAGTGCATCCGTCGACCTTCTCGGTATGAAGGTCCTCGGAAAACTGATAATCGATAATCCCGTCTGGGTCGATGACGACGTCCTCATCATCGTCTTTGCTGCAACTGCCCGTGCCGATAGCCAGCGTCAGCAAGGCACTCATCCATAGTAATCTGCTCTTTTTCATAAACGTAATTGTAACTGGTTTTATCTATATAATGACAAAGGTATGGAAATCTTGTAAGATATGCGAAATATTTAACAAAGTTTCAGATTTAATTTTTGATTGAACTTTTTTGTGGTTTAATTTGGAGATTACATAAAAAAGTAATATATTTGCACCCATGAAGTATGTGGTGCTGCCTGACGAGAGGATACGTCCGCTGTCGTTCTATCTGGCTACAGAGGATTATCTGGCCCAAAACATGGAGGACGACGACCTGCTGATGCTGTGGCAGGTGGAGCCAAGCGTGATATATGGGCGCAATCAGGCGGTGGAAAACGAGGTGAACCTGGACTACTGCCGTGAGAACGGCATCAGGGTGTACCAGCGTAAGAGCGGTGGCGGCTGTGTGTATGCCGACAAGGACAATCTGATGTGGTCGTTTGTGACGAGCGAGGACAATGTGGGATTCGCCTTCAACCGTTTCGTGACGATGGTGCAGTTGGTGCTCAGGAAGATGGGCATCGAGGCTACGGGCACAAGCCATAATGACATCATGATCGGCGACAGGAAGGTGTGCGGCACAGCCTGCAGAAAGACCGCCAAGGGCTGCGTTGTTCACTCGACCATGCTCTACGACACCAATATGGCACACATGCTGAACGCCATCACCCCCGGCCCGGAGAAGTTGGAGAATAAGGGCATCCAGAGCGTGCGCCAGCGCATCACCTTATTAAAAGAATATACATCGCTGAGTCTCGACGAGGTGAAGACATTGATCAGGGAGACGCTTTGCCAAGGGGAGAGACGGCTGACGGAAGAGGAAATAGAAAGGTTTATAGTTTAAAGTTTATAGTTATGGCAATTAAACAAGAACTTGAAAAGAAAGACAAGGTGACGTGCCTGCACGACAAGCACGTCGCACTGGGTGCTACGATGGTGTCATTCGGAGGTTTCGACATGCCTCTGCTCTACCAGTATGCAGGCATCGCTCCGGAGCATATGGCAGTCCGTGAGCATGTGGGACTGTTCGATGTCTCCCACATGGGTGAGGTCACCGTCAAGGGCCGGGATGCAGAGCGCTACGTTCAGCACATCTTCACCAACGACATCGCCGGGGCTCCCGTAGGTAAGATATATTATGGTATGATGTGCTACGAGAACGGTGGCACTGTAGATGACCTCTTAGTCTATAAGATGGGTGAGAATGACTTCTTTCTCGTCATCAACGCCTCGAACATCGATAAGGACTGGGCTTGGATGCAGCAGCATGCCGAAGGCTTCGACATCGACTTGCAGAACCGCTCGGACTACTACGGTCAGATAGCCGTGCAGGGACCTGAGTCGGAGGATACAATGGAGCGTGTGCTCGGACTGCCTTGTAAGGAACTGACGTTCTACACCTGTAAGGCCATCGGTGAGGTCATCATCTCCCGTACGGGCTATACTGGCGAGGACGGTTTCGAGGTGTATGGCTCTCACGACTTTATCCGTGACTGTTGGGACAAACTGATAGCAGCAGGTATACAGCCATGTGGCCTTGGTTGTCGTGACACTCTTCGCTTTGAAGTGGGACTGCCGCTCTATGGTGATGAACTGTCAGAGGATATCACACCTGTGATGGCTGGTCTGACGTTGTTCGTGAAACTCGACAAGGAGGAATTCATAGGCAAGGATGCACTCGCCAAACAAAAGGCAGAAGGACCCGCCAAGAAGCTCGTGGGTATAGAGCTTTTCGACAAGGCAATTCCCCGTCATGGCTATACGGTGCTGAATATGGACGGCGAACCCATTGGTGAGGTGACGACAGGCTATCACACGATTTCCACTGATAAAAGTGTCTGCATGGCTCTCGTCGATGCTGCCTATGCCAAGCTCGATACCGAGGTGCAGATCCAGATTCGTAAGAAGGTCTTTCCTGGCAAAGTGGTGAAAAAGCAATTTTACAACAAGAATTATAGGAAATAGTAAACGACAACTATAACAACTAAGACAACATTTACAAAGGATGCCACTTTGTGGCATAGAAGAAGTTGTCAATGTTGTCAATGTTATAGTAAAAAGAAAAAAGTAGATTTAAAGAAATAAGATTATGGCAAAGGTAATTGAAGGACTCTACTACTCGGAGTCGCACGAATACATTAGAGTAGAAGGTGATTATGGTTTCATCGGTATCACAGACTATGCCCAGAATGCGCTTGGCAACGTGGTGTATGTGGATATGCCTGAGGTGGATGATGAGGTTGAGGCTGGTGAGGAGTTTGGTGCTGTAGAGAGCGTGAAGGCTGCCAGCGACCTGATCTCACCCGTCAGCGGTACAGTCGTTGAGGTCAATGAGGCCCTTGATGATCAGCCTGAACTGATCAATCAGGATGCCTTCGAGAACTGGATTATCAAGGTGGAACTCTCCGACAAGTCCGAACTCGATAACCTCATGGACGCTACCGCTTACGAGAAGTTCTGCGAGAAGTAGTATGTTATGTTGATAGTTTAAGGTTTATAGTTTATAGCTGATATGTTCTATAGGCAGAAGGGCTTGCAGGGTAATCATCTATAAACTATAAACCATAAACTATCAACAAAAATAAAAGACTATGAACTATAAGTATTTCCCACAAACAAGTGACGACCTGCGGACGATGCTGGAGAAGGTGGGGGTGAAAGACCTCGACGGCCTTTATGCCCAGATACCTGACAGTATCCGCTTCAAGGGCGACTATGAGTTGCCTTTGTCGATGTGCGAGCAAGAGGTCAGACAACTCTTCGACAGACTCGGTGAGGAGAACAAACAACTGACCTGTTTCGCTGGTCTGGGTGTCTATGACCATTATACCCCGTCTGTAATTCCCAGTCTGCTACAGCGTTCTGAGTTCCTCACATCCTATACGCCCTATCAGGCAGAGATCTCCCAAGGCACGCTCCACTATATCTTCGAGTATCAGTCGATGATGGCCGAACTCACGGGCATGGATATCTCCAATGCCTCGATGTACGACGGCAGTACTGCTGCTGCCGAGGCGATGATGATGGCGGTGGCTGCTGGTAAGAAAGTGAACAAGGTGCTGGTGTCGGGCTGTCTGAATCCCTTGACGTTCGAGGTGCTGAAGACTTACGCCCTGCACCATGGGATCGAACTTGAGGTGTTGCCCATCAGAGACGGTACGACCAGTCTTGACGACGTGAAGGCGCGTCTGGCCGAGGGTGGTGTGGCTGGTGTTATGGTGCAGCAGCCCAACATCTATGGCATCGTTGAGGACTTTACCGGCTTTGCCGAGGCCTGTCATGAGCAGAAGGCACTCTTTATCATGGATAGCGTGGCTGCTGACCTCGCCGTGCTGAAGACGCCTGGCGAGTGGGGGGCTGATATCGCGGTGGGCGACGGACAGAGTCTGGGTATCCCCATGTTGTTCGGAGGTCCGTACGTAGGCTATATGTGCTGTACGGAGAAACTGATAAGGAAAATGCCTGGCCGTATCGTAGGCATGACGAAAGATTCGCGTGACCAGCGTGCTTTCGTGCTGACTCTACAGGCCCGTGAGCAACATATCCGCCGTCAGAAGGCTACATCCAATATCTGTAGCAATCAGTCGCTGATGGCACTCTTCGTGACGATCTATTGCTCGCTGATGGGCAAGCAGGGCCTCAAGGAGGCGGCACAACTCTCATACGCAGGAGCCCATTATCTCTGTGACGAACTCCTGAAGACCGGCCGTTTCCATTTGACTTTCGACAAGCCTTTCTTCAATGAGTTCTATGTGAAGTACGACGGCGATGCGAACATCCTCTACCAGCGTTTCATCGATGAGGGTATTCTGGGTGGTGTCCGCCTTGAGGACGGTTTCCTTTTTGCCGTCACGGAGAAGCGTACGAAGGAAGAGATTGATAACTTTGTAAAGATTGCAGCCTTATGAATCAGAAACTATACGGAAACTTGATTTTCGAACTCTCGAAGGAAGGCCGCAAAGGCTATAGTCTGCCAAGGAACAATTTTGGCGATTACGAGATACCCGCTTCGATGCGACGTGCTGAGGAGGCAGAGTTGCCTGAGTGCGACGAGTTGACGGTGGTGCGTCATTACACGAACCTCTCGAATAACAATTTCGGTGTAGATACGGGCTTCTATCCCCTTGGTTCCTGTACGATGAAGTACAATCCCAAGATCAACGAGGAGATGGCCGCCCTGCCGCAGTTCCAGAATCTGCATCCCTTGCAGCCTGATGACACGGTGAGGGGTGCCAGAGCACTCATCATCCTTCTGGAGAAGTCGCTTTGTGCCCTCACGGGCTTGGCTCACTTCACCTTTAAACCTTACGCAGGGGCACACGGTGAACTGACGGGACTGATGGTGATCGACAACTATCATCGTTCGCGTGGCGATTTGCAGCGCAAGAAGGTGATCGTCCCTGACAGCGCTCATGGCACTAATCCTGCCTCTGCCGCTGTCTGTGGCCTGGAAATCATTGAGGTGAAATCCGACTCTGATGGTCTAGTAGATCTAGTAGACCTAGTCAGACTAGTTGAACTAGAAGGCCCTAATATCGCCGCAATGATGATGACCAATCCCAATACCCTCGGACTCTTCGAGACACGCATCCCGGAGATCGCCAAAATCATCCACGACTGCGGTGGCCTGATGTACTACGACGGTGCCAACCTGAATCCCATGCTGGGCGCCTGTCGTCCTGGTGACATGGGCTTCGACGTGATGCATATCAACCTCCATAAGACCTTCTCTACACCTCATGGCGGTGGTGGTCCTGGTGCTGGTCCCGTGGGTGTCCGCGAGGGCTTGCAGGAATTTTTCCCTGTGGTGTCACCCTATCACGGCAACTTCGGCGTCATGATGCGTGCCTACGCCTATATCCTCTCGCTCGGCCGTGAGCATATCAAGGAGGTCGGGCCGCTCGCCACACTCAATGCCAACTACATCAAGGAGTCGCTGAAGGATGTCTACGAACTGCCTATCGACACGGTCTGTTGTCATGAGTTCGTGTTTGACGGTCTGAAGGACAAGAGTACGGGTGTCACGACGATGGACGTGGCCAAGCGTCTGCTCGACTATGGTTATCATGCACCTACGATCTACTTCCCCTTGCTCTTCCACGAGAGTCTGATGATTGAGCCAACGGAGAATGAGTCGAAGGAGACACTCGATGGTTTCATTGCCGTGATGCGACAGATTGCCGAGGAGGCCAAGACCGATCCTGACCTGGTGAAGTCTGCACCTCATCATACACCCATCGGCCGGGTTGATGACGTCCTTGCCGCCAAGCATCCTGTCACCACCTATAAACAACTGCAGACAGAATAACTATTAAAGACATAGTAACATATTAACATAATAAGCTCCTCCTTGAGATTCGCTGTCTTATCATTGTTATTCTGTTACTATGTCTTAAAAAATACTATGTCTTTAAATATATGTCCTTATGTTCTTCTGTCTAAAAAATATGTTAGTCTGTTATTATGTCTTTAATTTGTTCTTATGTCTAAAACGGATTTGATCATTATCGGAGCAGGCCCTGGGGGCTACCGTGCCGCTGAATATGCCGCCAAGCAAGGCCTGAAGGTCGTGATCTTCGAGGGCAACCATGTCGGAGGCACTTGTCTCAATGTCGGTTGCATTCCCACAAAGACCTACGTCCACTCAGCCACCTTCGAAGAGGCTCGTGAACGTATGGCCGCTGTCGTGCCACAGCTCCGTCAGGGTGTCGAGGGCATCCTCTCGCACCCCAACATCACCCTCGTCCGCGAGAACGCTCATTTCGAGAATCATGGGGACTGGCTCCCTGATCCGCAGCGTCAGAAGGATCAGGTGCCTGTCCCCGTGATTTGCGCTGGCGAAGAGACCTATGACGCCCCCAATATCATCATCGCCACAGGCTCCGAGACCAAATGGCTGCCGATTTCTGGAAAGGACAATCCCTGTGTCGTTGATTCTACAGGCCTTCTGAACCTCGACACCCTTCCCGAGCGTCTCTGCATCATCGGAGCAGGTGTTATCGGCATGGAGTTCGCCAGCGTTTTCCGTCGCTTCGGTTCTGAGGTAACGGTCATTGAATACCTGAAGGAATGTCTGCCTGCCCTCGACAGCGACATCGCCAAACGCCTGCGCAAACAGATGGAAAAGGAAGGAATCACTTTCCATATGCAGTGTGGCGTGAAGCAGATAGCCGATGGCGAAGTGTTTTTCGAGACCAAGAAGGGTCAGACGGAAAGTGTCGGGGCCGACATCATCCTGATGGCTACGGGCCGCAAGCCCCGTACCGAAGGCTTAGGCCTTGAGGCTATAGGCGTAGATCTCGCCCCTAACGGTGCCATCCCCGTCGATGATGACTTCGAGGTAATCACAAAGCTCAAAGTCTTTGCTATTGGCGACGTCAACGGCCGTCAGATGCTGGCCCATGCCGCAGAGATGCAGGCCGTCCGTGTCGTGAACCAGATCCTCGGCAAGCCCGACGGCATCCGTTTCGACATCATGCCCGCAGCCATCTTCACCGAGCCTGAAGCCGCCTGTGTCGGTCCGACGGAAGACCAACTGAAGGAGCAGGGCATCCCCTATGTCTGCAAAAAATCCTTCTGGCGTGCCAACGGCAAAGCCTTGGCGATGGGAGAGACGGAGGGCATGCTGAAGCTCTTTGCCAGCCCTGAGGGTGTCATCCTCGGCTGTCACGCTTTCGGTGCCCACAGCGCAGACATCATTCAGGAAGTAAGTGTGCTGATGTGTAAGGGTACGACCATCGACGAACTCGCCGACATGGTGCATATCCACCCGACGCTCTCGGAGATACTGAGAGACGCTATTTGATCTCGAGGCACATCATCGTCAGGTCGTCATTGGGGGCAGTACCTTTCCGATGTTCCTCAACGGCCTTCCGAAGCGTCTCAACGACTTCTTTCGCATTCTCGTACGGCCGACTGGTGAGGATTTCCATCAGTCGGTCGTTTCCGAACTGTTGCAGTTCACCGTCCTCTGCCTCATTCAGACCGTCGGAGTAAATGAACAGCCGCAGGCCTCGTATATCCTCTATTTCCTCGCCTTGGAACTGTAAGGTGGGCCACATGCCGATGGGGGCATTGGGCAGCATGTGAAGGAAGCGGGCATAGACGGTGCCCTCTGGCGTAGGTTCCATCACAATGGGCTTGTTGTGTCCGGCATTGCAGAAGTCCAGCCTGCCGTTCTTGAGGTCGGCCAGACCGATGAACAACGTGACAAACATACCCTGATCGTTGTCCTCTGTCAAGGCCTCGTTCATCCGCGTGGCTATTTCTGCGGGCATCATGTGCTGGGTGGCCAGTGTGCGGAACAGTCGTGTGGCCTGGGCCATGAACAGACTGGCTGGCACACCCTTTCCGCTGACGTCACCAAGGCAGAAGTAGAGGTGGTCGCCGAGCAGCAGATAGCCGTACAGGTCACCGCCCACCTCCTTGGCAGGAGCGATCGCGGCGTAGATGTCGAGTCCTTCCCTATCTGGGAAGATATTGGGCACCATCGACATCTGTATGTCTCTGGCGATACGCAGTTCGCTCTCTATGCGCTCTTTGGCAGCAGTCGTCTCCTCCAGTTTGTCGTAGGCGTGCTGCAGTTTCTCGTGGGCGATGGCCAGATGGTGCGTGGCCTTCCGTTTGTGGAGGGTGTAGATGGTGAAGAACGACACGAGCAGCACCAGAGCGATGGCTGTGCCGATGAGACGTTGTCTGGATAGGTCGGCTTGCTGATGTGCTATCTGTGCCTCCTTCTGGTGGGTGTCGTACATCGTGGCCAGCTCTGCGGCATCGTTGCGCTTGGCTTCGCTGATGGCACTGTCCAGCGACTCGCAGATCTGCAGACCCACGTTGATGGCAGAGTCCTTGCGCAGTGCTCCCACATTAGCACGGTATTTCGGCAGAAGGTACTGCTGTATGTTGTCGAGCGTCAGGGTGATGCCGCCCTGGCTGAGCAGACGGTTCAGGTCGCGGAAGTTGTCGGCGGCCTCGTTGTAGCGTTGTGCAGCCATCAGGTAGTCGTTGGCATAGAGGCGGCCTTCTCCCGACTTTCCGTAACGTGTGTTCACTGCGTCCTTGAAAGCTTTTGCGGCCTCTTTCGTCTGTCCGGTATTTTGCAGGGCAATGGCACGAAGCAGGTTAATCTGTGCCTGAGAATTGTCGATGACCTTGGATTCGGCTACGGGCAGTTGCTCGTAGGCCCTGAGCAGTTCTTCGGCGCGGTCGGTCCAGGGTAGTGCGTCCTCATAGCGCATGGCGTTGAGGTATTCGTTGGCGATGCTACATGCCGCGTCATAGGCCTGCTGTCCTTTGCGACCCGTAGAGTCAGAAACCGCCATCTCCATAAACAGTCCATATGCCTCCTCGAAATTCTTTGCGGCCTGTTCCGTTCTGCCGAGGTTCAGCAGACAGCACCCAACGGTGTTGGTCAGTATGGCAATGTCTGTGCTGGAGCCGCTGTTGTTGTCGTGCATCTTGTCGAGGGCATCCATGGCTACGCGCAGTGCTCCTTCGTAGTCACCCTTCTTCAGCATCATGTTGGCCAGGCGACGGGCCGACTTGTTGTAGTTCAGCGCGTCGTTCTCGCTCTTGATCTCAGCCGCCACGGCCTTTTTGTAGTAGAACTCCGACGTGCGGTTCTGCCCTTGATAGAAATATGCCACGCCGCGCCATCTGTTGGCATTCACCTGAGTCAGGTCGCCCAGAGCCTCCAGACTGTCGGCGAGCGCCAGTATTCGAGTGTAGTTGCGCGTTTCTCCGGCTGCATACATGATGCTGTCGGCCATGCTGGCGCGAATCCTCATACGCTTCTCCTCACCACAGGAGAAAAGGAAGATAGAGGATGTAAGAAGGAGATAGAAGAAGATAGATGACAATAGAATTACCCTTCGATGACTGCTCGCGGTGTATTGAGCTTTGCCTTCCGCCTCTGTCAGACAGCTGTCTTCCTTTATCTTCATATCTCTTATACCTTTAATTCACTTATCACAGATTCAACGATCTTAGGGAAGTGCTCCATTTCCAGTTGGTGCTCTTTCTCCGCGATGTCGTCTACGCTGTCATCGGGCGACAATGCCACACTGAACTGCGCAATGATCTCCCCTGAGTCGCACACCGGTGTCACCCAGTGCACGGTCATGCCCGTCTCCGTCTCACCAGCCGCCTTTACGGCCTCATGCACGTGGTGTCCCCACATCCCCTTGCCACCGTATTTCGGCAACAGGGCAGGGTGTATGTTGATGATCTTATGCGGATAGGCGTCGATGATGAAGTTGGGCACTATGGGCAGGAATCCCGCCAGCACGATGAAGCCGATGTCGAACCTCCTGAGCAGCGGCAGCATCACGTCAGGGTTGTTCAGGTCGGCCTTTGGAGTGACCGCCGTTGGCACTCCCAGTCGCTCTGCCCTTACGAGGGCATAGGCGTCAGCCTTGTTGCTGACCACGAGGGCAGGGTGGATGTGCTCGTGGTTCGCAAAATACTTAATCAGGTTCTCACAGTTCGTGCCGCTTCCCGACACGAATATGGCGATATTAGTTCTTTCCATGACGGGTGCAAAGGTAGCGTAAAATTTTGATTAAGCGAAGAAAATGAGCAGATTTTTCATTGTTGGGTAGGAGGATTCTTGTTAATTAATAATAAAACATATACAATAAATACAGATTCATATGTATTTGTTAGTGAAAAATGGCTATATTTGCAGAGTTATTATTAATTAAAACAATTATGAAGAAGATTATTATTTCGATGGTAGTCATGGCCATGTTTGCTGTGATGCCCGCAAGTGCTCAGGGAATCGCCTTCGGTGTGAAGGGTGGTGTAAACTTTACCAAGATGAGTATTGACAACGATGCCGTCGACTGTGAGGCCGGTGTCGGCTTCTTCGTTGGTCCGACGCTGAAGATCGACTTCCTGCCGTTCCTCGGGGTACAAGGTTCGATATTCTATGAGCAGGCCAACAGCAAGGTTGCTGGTGAGAAGATCAAGCGTCAGAGTGTCATTGTGCCTATCGATGTCCGTGTGAACCTCAAGCTCAATGAAGAGTCTGGCATCTATCTGGCCACAGGTCCACAGTTCGGTTTCAATGTCGGTGAAGATGAGTTCACATGGAACGAGTCGAGCAGTTACAAGAACACGTTCCAGATGAAGAAGTCGATGTTCAACTGGAACTTCGGTATCGGTGCCATGCTGACCAAAAAGATCGAGGTGGGGGTTGTCTACAGCCTCGGCATCGCTAAGACTGGAGAACTGGAGGCTGAGATTGACAGAGCCAAGGCCAATAACGACGAACTTAAGCCCAAGTCCAGCACCGTACAGGTTTCTGCCACCTTGTTCTTCTAATAAATCAAGAGAACCGACAACCTTCATTGTCAACAACTACAAAAACGAATGGACCATATGAAAAAGATGATGAATAGGATGCTCTCTATTTTGATGATGCTTCTTGTAGCCTTTGAAGCTGATGCGGTAGAGAGCTATGCGTATGCTGTGCTTGAAGAAGCATCAGCTATAATGATGAAGGAAGCAGAGATGTCGGTCATGCAGAACAGACAGAGGCAGCGTAACAGGCGAAGAACGCGTACGAGGCGCAGGTCAACGAGGGTTAATGAGGTCTCTAAAGAAGAACAAACAAGCGGCACAGTCAAAATCAATGAGGTGGCAAAAGAGACGAGGCATGCACAAGTTGATCTCGACACCCTTACTGCGCCTTACGTAGCTCAGGATGGAGACGTGCTTACGGGAACAGCAGGCTCTTATAAGATTACAATCGCTGACAAAGCTACTGTCATACTAAACGGTGTGGACATTACACACATTCCCGATGTGGCTCTCTACGAGTATGCAGGTCTCACTTGTGAGGGTGACGCTACGATTGTTCTGGCCAAAGGAACGTCCAACAAGGTGAAGGGAGGCTACGAGAACCGTCCTGGCATCTATGTGGCCAAGGGCAAGACGCTCACCATTAAAGGTCCTGGCTCCTTGGAAAGCAGCAGTCAGGGTTGGGCGGCTGGTATAGGAGGTGGCAAGGACCTGGAATGTGGTAACATCGTGATTGAGGAAGGCATTGTCATAGCCAAGGGAGGCAACAATGCCGCTGCCATAGGAGGCGGATGGTCAGGCTCTTGTGGTGATATCGTGATCAGATCGACCGTGACGCTCGTCACTCTTATCAGAGAAGGGAATGGGGGCGGTTATATCGGAGCCGGAAAAGATGGTAGTTGCGGGAAAGTGACAATTGCCGACGGTGCCCAGGTGATTGAGGAATGAAACACAACGCAAAATGAAGAATGAAACTCAACACAAATGAAAAAAGTCATTCATTGGGTGTTGGCCGCTACCATTGTCTGCGGACTGATGATGCTGACAGGTTGCTCGCGAAAAGTCTATCCGTCGGATAATACTGCAGTTTCGCGACAATGGTGCTTCCCCCTGCCCGGAGCCAAGGTCATTAGTCCATATGGCCAGCGGGGTGGGCGTCAGCATACGGGTGTCGACCTCAAGACCAAGGCCAAGGACAAGATCTATGCCGCTTTCGACGGTGAGGTGGTGTTCTCGAAGAAGTCCTCAGGCTACGGCAATCTGGTGCGCATCAAGCATGCCAATGGTCTGGAGACTTACTACGCCCATAACTCGAAGAACCTGGTGAAAGAAGGTCAGCATGTGAAGGCCGGGCAGGTGGTAGCCCTCGTCGGACAGACAGGTCGCGCCACCACACCCCACCTGCACTTCGAGACTCGCGTGAACGGCAAGCCGCAGAACCCCGCCAACTACTTCGACCTGAACAACCACACTTTACGTAAACGCTAAATCGTAAACTATATGAAAAAGATGACTCAACGGGTGCTCGCTGCCACCCTCACTTTCTGCGGCATTATGATGATGCTGACGTCGTGTACCGACGCAATCGGCACAGCAGATAACCCCGTAACTCCCAATCCACCATACGACCCTGCCGGCGAACTGGCTTCAGAGACTTTCACCCACGAAGACTGGATGGATCGCTCAACGAAGCCCGGCGACTCGTTTTGGCAATATGCGCTTGGCTCATGGCTGGAGAACCATGAAATAAGTGATATGGGAACTATGATAAGGGCTCAACTCAATCAGAGCGAAGACTTGAAAAACGGTATTGGCAAATATGAGACTTCTAACCACACCTTGCAATTGATACTGGGTCCGAAGCCTTCAGAAGAGGAGCAAATGGCCGTGCTTCAGAGCGTGCTGGCGCAGTTGAAGGACGATGAGAATCTCAGCAAGGCCGATCTGATACGGAACATCGGTAAGGTGGCCGACCTTGGATTCTGTGCCCTCATGGGCCACGATGTGATCTGCATCGACGGTACAATGAAATATTATATCATGCCCGGTCTCATATCTATGAGCCTACTCGCCGGTTATAACCTCAGTCTTGAAAAATATGTGGAGATTAATTTGAAACCACGTTTTCAGAAATACTTCGGCATGGACATCAACGACCCGAAAGTCATTCAGCTCATAACAGATGTTGGAGAGATAGATATCAAGATCAATGAATTGAGGAACGAATGGATATATTCATATCCCGTACCGTCTATCATCGGCAGCGGCCGTTCCTTGATGAAGTCCACTCCATTACCGGCTATGCAAGCCATGGCAAGGGCAATGACTCGCACGGCTTTGGGTGATGACGAGCTGGCAGCATTCCGCGAGGCCTTCCATATTGACGCCCAGACCTATTATCTGCCTGAGGTGGACAAAGTGTTTGAACTCATTCAGCAGTACGACGTTCAATCACTCCAACAATACCTGAAATTCTATTTGTATGTGAAACTTTATAATACGATTATCAAGTCAGAAAACACTCCGAGCGATATTTATGATGAATTCATTTCAATAGCTCCGTCGATATTCATCGACTACCAGAAGGCTGTACTCCTGAAAGACGCCGATTGCGAAGGGGCTCGCCAGGTGATGGAGGAGATGCGTGAGCTGTATGCCGAGCGTATCAACGCCCTCGACTGGCTCAGCGATGCTACTAAGACAAAGGCGCTGAAGAAGCTGCAGTCCATGAAGTTCAATATCGGAGCACCAGAGACATTGTTCAACGACAACTTCAAGCTCACCGGAAATACCCCTATAGAAGACCTGATTCAGTATAAGCAGCAGGCCGACGACTATCTGCGCAATGTGCTGCCTGGCAAGCCTGGTGTCGAGTACGGGTGGGAATCTCTCCTGCTGAGCCCTAATGGGAGTGGCATCGACGTTCTCAACGCATATTACGAGCCCTTAATCAACCAAATCTTCATCCTGCCTGTATTCCTCAAGGGTGAACTTTTCCCAGCTGACAAGAACGACGCGATGCGCTATGCGACGCTCATGGTGTTCGCTCACGAAATGACCCACGGCTTCGACAGCACGGGTGCCATGTTCGATGACATAGGCAAGAAAACAGACTGGTGGGCACCAGAGGACAAGACCAAGTTCATGCAGCGCCAGCAAATGATAGTCGAACGCTATAACGAGCTGGAACAGATACCTGGCGTGAAGGCCGATGGAGAGAAGACGAAGAATGAGAATATTGCCGACCTGGGTGGTCTCAATCTGGCCTGGGAGATGTGGAACCGTAAGCTGAAAACCGACGAACTCACCGGCGAGGCCTTGCGCCATCAGCAGCGACAGTTCTTCTTGGAGATAGCCCACTTATGGCAATTTGCATCCGATGAGAAGAATCTGATGGACCAACTTGAAATCGACCCCCACTCAGCCAACCACAACCGTGTGAACGGTGTCATGCGCCTTATCGATGACTGGTACGACCTCTTCGGTGTCAAACCTGGCGATAAGCTCTACGTGGCTCCAGCCGACCGAGTGAAGATTTGGTAAGTGAAAATGGTATAGTTAAACAGGAATGAATATGAAAAGAACGACTCTATGGATGTTCGATATTCTCGTCATCTGTGGCATAAGTATATTGATGTCGTGTACCAACGACATAGGCGATAATCCGGTTAATCCGACATCGAGTGATGACGGAACGATTGTGGGTAACTGGTATTCTGATGTGTCGGGGTTGACCTATGCCAAGTGGAACTACGACAAGACGTGGCAGAACACCGAGTTCAAGGCAGACGGAACGGGTAGCACCCGCATCTACTACACCTTAGGTGACAAAGCCATCGGCATCGAGAAGATAGATTTTACTTATACGGCCTCTGCCGACGGAGTGCTGACCATGACGCCAAGTGACCGAGAGGCGATGGCGGCCAACTGGCAGATAGCGGGCGGCCAACTGTGCATCAGCAACGGTGACAACCTCAGCCTGAACTTCAAGAAGACCACTACCGACATGGCTGCGAAGTTTGACGAATGGAGCAAGACGAAGGACGTATTCGACGTGCCACAACCCGCCAAACACACCGTCTTTGTCTATGGCAATGCAGGTGGCACCATGGATACTTACATTGAATATGGCTTCTGGGAGAGAGCAAAGGAATTCCTGACCGACCACAACAATGTGCGCGTGATATGTTTCTATAAATATGGTAAGGATCAATCAGAATACGGGAAACCATTTTCTGGTAAGTATGCTGAACCTGGCGACATCGTGTGGTTTGAACTGAATGACCAGACCGATCTCAACAAGATTAAGGAGGAAGGTTTTCAGGCCCATGGTTTGGGCGATTTAGCCAAGCTGCTGCAGATATGCAATCCTAACACGATGCGCCTGTTCCTGGAGTGTAGCAGCCTGCAATGTCCGGCAGAGAGTTATTCGTTGGCCATCTGGGGCCACGGCGATGGCTTTAGCCCCATGGAAGACGTGCCAGGCAAGTACCAGGTTGAAGAGATTTTCCAAGCCACAACCCGTGGCGTGATGACCGATGAGTGGCTCAAAGGCGAATGGATGGATATGTACGAGATGTATGATGCCGTGAAGGCTGCAGGCATTGACCGCCTGAACACGCTGTACTTCCACAACTGCTTTATGGGCAATATAGAGTCGCTGACGCAAGTAAGGGAATTTGCCGACTACATCGTTGCTTCGGCCCACGTGCTCTGTAGCGATGGCCAGATACTGACAGAGTTTGTGCGCGGACTGGTGGAAACAGGCAATGCCGAAGAAGCTGCAGGCCTGATGTTCGAGCGCTGTACGCCCACATGGCAAAACGGCTATATGGAGGAAAGCGATGAGAATAGCCCAAACAATGGCGACTTCAAGATGATTCGCATGGATAAGTTCGATGCCATTATCGATGCTTCTAAGCAGCTGTGCGACCGCATCATGGCGCTCTATCCCACACAAAAGGACGCTATCGACCGTGCCACCAGAGGCGTATATCGCTATTCTCCTGTCGTACGTTTTGAGGATATGGTAGTAGAATACGTTCATGCTTTCTACGACATTGCCAACTATGCCCAACTGCTGGCCAAGGAGAGCGGAGATACCGAACTGAAAGCCATCTCAGCCGCTATGGATCAGGCTTTCAAAGAGGCTTTCGTACACTATCGCGATATCAGCAACAGCAAAGAGCATCTGGACCACTACACACTGAGCGTATGCCTGCTGAACCATGATATCTACGTAAACGACTTTAAGAGTTGGAACACGCTTATAGAATACAACTACAACGAGGGCTACGAACAGTGCGACTTCCATAAGCTGACAGGCTGGGGCAACTGGCTCAACATGAACCAGCAATCGGTCGACAGCAATCCAGAGACAGGTGGCGGCGGGAAATTGGAATAATCCGAAACTATCAATAAACATTATTAATACAAATAGAAACGATGATGAAAACTAAAATGACCCAGTGGGTGCTTGCCGCCACCCTCACTTTCTGCAGCGCCATGATGATGCTGACGTCGTGTACCAACGACGCAATCGGCTCAACGGATAATCCTGCTCCCGACATTCCAAACCCGCCTGCACCCCAGGAACTGGCCGACTACACGATTATTTTCTACGGTCACGGTGGCGACCCGTCGCTGGATATATGTATCGTAGAGAACCTGAAGCAGCTGTATGCCGCCGAAGCAGCCTCCTACGACAAGGTCAGGATTGCTGGGCAATATAAGTTCAGCAGCCCGGATATTTTCCAGAGTCAAGTAAATACTCTGCTCCTGAGTACCGAGTCAGAGGAAACCAAGAGGATGATAGAGACGTTTAACGAGCAGTATAAGGACAAGGCAGGCTATACCTATCGCTTCGCCGTTGACCCGAAGATGCAGTCGTACGACCAGTTGGGCGACTCGTACCGCTACGGGTCCTTCGAAAGTGACATAGCCAATCCCGACTCGCTGACCAACTTCATCAAGTGGGCTGCCCAGACCTGTCCTGCCAAGAACTACGTGCTGCTGCTGAGCGACCACGGCGCAGGCTATATGCCCAACGACGACCAGCCATACACGCCGTCTGCCAAGACCCGTATGGTGGTGGTGGACAGTAAGAGCAGAAATGGGCTCACCCTGCCGTCGCTGACCGCTGCCATCGAGGCAACCGGCATACACGTGCAGACCCTCTATTTCGACGCCTGCCTGATGAATAGCATGGAGTATCTGTTTGAACTGAAGGACATTGTCGATTACGTGGTAGCCTCGTCGTTCCTCGTTCCTGGTGCCGGCGGCAGCTACGATGCGCTGATCAACCTGCTGGCTCAGTGCAATGGCGACATCGAGGGCGCACTGGCCGGCTACAATAAATACTGCGTCGACCGCTGGGATGAGCTGATTGGGAAAAACAAAAAGGAAAGTTACTTCGACATGACCGTTACGCGCACCAGCGGACTCGACGCCTATGGCGAGAAGATCCGGGCGTTCACCGACCTGCTTGTCAATGCCTATCAGAGCGGCGACGAGGAGCTGTGCAAGAGGATAGACCAAGTGACGGGCAACGTCCTGAAAATACAGAACAACTATCCCTTCTACGACCTGCTGATCTATGCGCTGAGCCTGACGATGGCCGACCCCGAGCGCTTCGAGGCCGCCTACAACGATATGCAGAAGTGCTACAAAGAGCGCTGCCAGGTGTCTCACCAGACCAGTGCCTACATGGGCGCTGAGGGCATCAACGGCTCCGTACTGCTCGGCTGGGAGGGACAGTTTGAGTATTTCAACTGGGTGCCAGTCGAAGGCGAGTGGAAGGTGAGTCATCATGTATTATACAAGCCCGACGGCACTTGTGACGTTGTATTTTGGGGCGCTTCCAGTTCAGATAATTGGGGCAGTACCTTTGGACCTACGAGCAGACCCAGTTCGACAAGGCCACGGGGTGGAGTCGCTGGATCTGGGCAAACCACCAGCGTCCCACGGTGATGAGTCTTGCCACAGCAGGCTACGACCCCAATATCGCCGAAGCCGACCCCGCCGCGTACCTGACGTTTGCAGAAATAATGCAGATGGGCCATAAATAACAATCACACAGGAGAAAGTAATAATAGTTAAGAATTGTGCACGCATCTGGCGCAGAACCCAAATGCCTGCATCAAGGCCGCACCGTCGCCAGGAATAATCCTGACGACGGTTATCAATATCGGCCATGTCGTGTTATTTTTTTGTACCTTTGCGGTTAGGAAAACAATCTCCTATTTCGTTATATAGATAAATGAGTGCTCAAAAGAAAGAAATAGAACAGCATGGGCCATGAGCGTTGCGCGTCCCAACTTCTACGATTTGAATCCGCTTACAGTTTATGAATCCGCTTACGATACCTCACAGGGTTATCCTTTCCTATGACGAACTCCTGATTGAGCGCAATCGTAAGGGACGCTATTGGGTACACTTCGCCGTCAGGCCGCCGAAAGAGGGGAATAGGAGGAAGGTGATGTTTATCCAGACGTGAGACACTGATTTGAACGATTATAAATAATTTGGCCCCGTTCATGTGACGGGGCCAAATTTATCGATGATCATCAAGTTGCACTGTTTACACCAGGTGCTCGATGAGGTCTGCGCGTTCGCCGGGGAGCATGTCGATGACGGGAATTTCCACCATCGTGTAGCAGCCGGGCTGCAGACGCATGGAAGCACGGGCAACGTTGACGAGCACCTGTCCTGTCAGGGCGGGGTTGTTGATGCTCATGTTGAACTCCAGACGCTGGTTCTGTGTCTTACCGCTGACGCCTTTGCGGATGAGGTTCACGCCGTGACCCATGTCGCGGACGTCATCGACGCTCTCCACCTGGAACACGTGTGTCTCGTCGGAGGCGAAGTAGGGGTCGGCCTTGATATCCTTGGTGACGTCTTCGAGCTTGGCTCCGTCTTCCAGTTCCACGTAGACCATGCGGCGGTGTATGCCCTCGCCGAGGGGAATGGTCATGGAGAGGGCATTCTTAACACCCTTCTTCGAGCGTACGCAGACGCTGTGACCCATCGACATGCCGGGGCCGAAGTTGGTATAGGAGAGACCCTTCGGTGCGAGGCTCTGCATGAGTGTGCGCACGATGCTGTCGGAACCCGGGTCCCAGCCTGCGGCAATCACGCTGACAGTGCCAGTCTCCTGGTTGAGCTTCATCAGACGCTCACGGTAGCCGCGTATGTTCGTGTGGATGTCGAACGAGTCGACGGTGTTGATGCCCAAAGGCAGTATCATGTTGGCATACTCTTCACACGAGCGGGTGGGGGTGGCAAGGATAGCCACGTCGACATCCTTCAGTTCGCGGATGTCCTTCACCACGTCATACTGTGCCAGTTCTGCGGGCTTGTTCTCTGCACCATTGCGGCGTACGATGCCTGCCACTTCCATGTCGGGGGCTGTCTGTAAGGCCTCCAGAGCATACTTTCCGATGTTGCCGTAACCTACGACGGCGGCTCTGATCTTTTTCATATTTATAAATTCTAAACTTTAAACTATTAACAAATTAATGGTCGATTCTAGCATTTCGCGTGCAAAAGTAATGCTTTTCGGTGAAATAAATAACATATTGACCAAAAAATTATTATAAAACTTTCATTTTGTGACAATGTGTAAGGATTTCGGGCAGAAATACAATAAAATGAAACGAACTACGTTTATAACAAAGGAAAAAATAAGCAAAACGATATGATCGAATATATTAAAGGAGAACTGACAGAACTGACACCTGCGCTGGCGACGGTGGAGGCGGGGGGCGTGGGCTACGGCCTGAGCATCTCGCTGAACACATTCAGCGCCATTCAGGGCAAGAAGGAAGTGAAACTGTACGTCTATGAAGCGATACGTGAGGATGCACACGTGCTCTTTGGGTTTGTGAACAAGAAGGAACGTGAGATGTTCGAGTTGCTCATCACCGTGAACGGGGTGGGGGCGAACACGGCGCGGATGATGCTCTCGGGTATGAGCGTGAGCGAACTCTGCAACGCCATCTCGACAGGTAATGCGCGACTGATACAGGGTATTAAGGGTATTGGTAAGATGACGGCGCAACGCATCATCGTCGACCTGAAGGATAAGATCGTGGCCCTGGGCATCGCCGACGAGATACCGGCAGGCGGACAAAAGTCCGCTCCCGTGAACTCGCAGGTGAAGGAAGAGGCCGTGAGTGCCCTGACGATGCTGGGATTCTCGCCCGCTCCGACACAGAAAGTGGTGCTGCAGATCCTGCAAGAACAGCCCGACCTGCCGGTAGAGCAGGTAGTGAAGCTGGCATTGAAGCAAATAAAATAGAACGACAAAGATGTATATTAACGACAACATAGACAACTTGTACAATTTTTTTAATGCCGTTTACGGTAAATGTTGTTTTTGTTGTTTTAGTTGTCGTCAAGAAAAAGAAAAGTTGTTGTGAAGATAGAGAAATTTGCTGCCGCCCTACGAATGCTGAAGGACAAAGGACTGATGCATAGCTTGCGGCGGATGGGACTGAGACTCCTGTTCGTTGTCTGCGTGCTTTCTCCCGTCATATCTATGGCGGTAGCAAATTCTTTCGTCCCTTCGGTAGAAAGCGACCAGAGGTCGAGCGCT
>JAEEGH010001385.1_pt1 | contig 70279 bp, 53 predicted proteins | sample 9134181 | NCBI WGS metagenome assembly JAEEGH01 (sample SAMN16246544, study PRJNA631951) | gut metagenome | biome: gut microbiome; feature: rumen; material: DP-attached | host: Bos | place: Iran: Karaj | collected 2018-10 | reverse complement strand
CTGGTCATTACTGCAGCCACATCACCCTGTTCAACAGCCTTGCGGAAGGCTGGGAAGTATATCTCATTCAGGGTCCTTTCATCGGCCACGGAGCCAACGCGGTGGCGCTGGTACTCCTGGTTATTCAGGGCGAAGTGCTTGATGGTAGCCATCACCCTGTGCTGCTGGATGCCCTGGATGTAATTAAGGGCAATCTCCGACGTAAGGAAAGGGTCTTCTCCGTAGTACTCGAAGTTACGCCCGCACAGGGGTGAACGGTAAATGTTCACCCCCGGGCAGAGCATAATGCGTACGCCGCGGGCCGTGGCATCGAAGCCAATGCCGTCGCCCACGCCTTTGGCCACGTCACGGTTGAAGCTGGCCGCGAGGCCTATCCCGCAGGGGTAGTACGTACTGTAGGTGTTGTTACGTACGCCCTGCGGGCCATCGGCCATTCTCACAGAAGGGATGCCGAGTCTGGGAATTGATTGAGTATGGAACCCGTCATCCTTTCCGGAGATGAAAGCGATTTTCTCGTCCAGCGTCATTTTGCTCACTATCTCCGCTGCGCGGTCCTTATCACTTTGGGTTATGATATAGGGCTGGGCGAAAGCGATGTTTGTAAGCAGAATCGCTGCTGCTATGAGGATAATCTTTCTCATAAGATGCTAATTCTGATATGCTCCGGGCCACCAGTTATCGACTCCACGGTCCTCTCCACGCTGATCCTTATTAATATCGGTACTAAGGAAGGTAACTATACGGCTATTGATTCCGGAAAGACGCGTTGAAAAATCTGATGCTGAAATCTTGGTATACGTGGATGAACCAGATATTTTACCATCCCATGTCCAGTATCCGGAAGGGTTCCAAGCAAGACTACCTAACGAACTTGACGTAAGACTATCTTGGTTATTACTGCTTTCAACGTTTGTGGCTGACACATCATAATAATGAGTATAGGCCAAATCTGCGGTTGCACCACTATCATTGCATTTTATCGAACCCACGCCCGAATCAACAGGGACTATGATGCTATTGGTAAAATAATACGTTTTGGTACCCCAAATCCAAATAAGGGAAGATCCTGTAACCGTACTCAAAGAGCCTCCTGCAGTTTTACTATATTGAGTATCACCAATGATGGAGCAGTTGCTGATGCTGGAATAACCACTTTCCTGGATGCCATCTATGGCTATCCAGGAAAGTGTGGCGTCACCAGATGGTTTACTAGATTTAACAAGGTATGAATCTCTTATTGAACTGTTGTTCATACAGAAACTGTTAATACCATTGATATTAATTGTACACCCGTAGCCGGAAGTAATGTAATTTCCGTCGAATGAACACTCATCAATCTCAAACATAGGGAAAGTTTTAGGAGATTTATGAGGGGCGCCTTCAGTATAAATCGCACCGCCAGTATGGCCGTGGTTACCAATGAACTTTGAGTTGTTAATAATAGCATGAGCATCACCAAACCCAAAAACGGCCCCGCCCAATTTCTTTGCCGAATTATTAATAAAATCCGATCCGTCTATGACAACGTATACATCTTCTTCCAAAAAGAACGCACCACCTCCAACGCCATCACCATCTCCAGTAGATTGATTCGGTTCTCCGTCTCCTGTTCCACCGAAAGTACAGTTATTAAAATTAGCCTTCGTTGTTTTACCTGAACCGCCATATACTTCAACGGCTCCGCCATACGCAGACTGGTTGCCTTTGAAAACAGCATTTTTAATTACGTTGGTCTCGCCTTTCTTTATATTTGTCTCTATATCCAGCGCTCCGCCATAACTAACAGCCGTATTATTAAGGAAATTCGTCGTTAAAACACCATCATCATTTATTTCCAAATAAGCGCCGTTCTCAACTTGTATGGCACCGCCATTACCAGCTGCAGCATTATTCTGGAATGTTCCGCCTTTAACCACTGCTATTTTCCCGTTTCCACTTACTGCAACGCAAGCACCGTAAGATGCTCCGTTGTTGGACATCGTGCATTCTTCTATTTCAATGCTTTGCGCTGAATAGATTGCTCCGCCATGAGTGTTTTCGCTATCCTTAGTCGCTTCATTGTCTGAGAATGTGCAACCCTTGAATAGCCATGTGCCGCTACTTGCAATGTTCAAAGCACCGCCATTATCATCAGTGACTTTACCTTTCACGAAGCTAATCCCATCAAAAGTGACATTCATATTGCCTCCCAAAGACAGGATACGATGGTCACCAGTTCCATCGTTATCATCATCTCCAGTGAAAATGGTTCCACTCTCACCCTTTATGGTAAAGGAAATGGTCTCGCTTTCATTAATGTTGATTGCTGCATCGGCACCCCACTTGTAAGTGCCGGCCGCAAGATGGAAAGTAGCTCCGTTTATGTTGGCCAGTTTGGCGTTATCCATAGCTGCATCTGTTCCACCGGGATGTAGTTTGCTCCAGAATTGAGAAGCGCTCCAGGCATTCGCCGCATTCATACCATTTTTCTTTCCGGCACCATCTACCGATACATAATAATAGCCATCGGCCGATACCGTCTCCATATCATACACATTGTTTGCGGCAGTGGTGATGGCCTTGTTGAGCCAGTAAGTTCCGGTAACTGTAGTTCCATTGTACCAGGTAAGCAGCAGACCCTTGGAGTGGGTAATTCCGGGAGCGATGGCCACATAGTAGGTGCCGCCTGTGCTCGCGGGGAACGTGACGGTAATACTGGAGCCTCCATCCGAAAGAGCTCCGGCAACGGGGGTTTCTCCCGAGCAGTCAACTGCCAGCGTTCCGGACAGGTTCTCCGCGCCTACGCTGGAAACAACCACCTTGGTGATATCGGCCCCAACAGTGAATCCCACAAATGCATTCACGTTCTTGAAGGCCATGTTATGCTCTCCATCGACCTTGGCAACGGCGATGTTACCCTTGCCGAAGGTGCCTTCCTGAGCGGCAGGTATGGTCACATTGACTGTTGAACTGCTGACAGAGGAATACAGGTCCTTGGGATACACGGCATAAAGTGCCGTTTTCCCGCTGGGGACAAGTCCGGTGAAATCACCTGTTGCGCTGCCGCCTTCACCGACTAATTCGAAATCAGAAGCAGAAGCGTCACTGCAATAGACTTTGATCTGGTCTCCGGCAGCCCATTTTACGGCTGTACCGTCAAGGGTAGTCTTGGTTTCATCGCTTACAGCACTGAGCGTCAACTGGGTATAACCATCCGGAATCACTTCTTCTTCCGCGGGGACTACAGGAGCCTCCTCTTCAGGGGCGTTGTCTTCTTTCTGGCAAGAGAAAAGTGTAAGGGCGCATATTGCGCAAACAAATGCAAAATAATTCTTTTTCATAACCATATCCTCCTGACTCTAACCAAGATCTTCTCCCGCATACGGGTCAGTGATGACAATTGTTTCCAATACGCCTTTACTTGTTTCGCAGATTGCGGACTCCATTACTAATGGAACCGCCTGCGCGGCAGGGCTTTCATACTCTTTTTTCATAATACACTAGTTTTATTGTTATTTGTTTTCAACATATTTCTTGACGTCCTCCCACTTGTAATATGGGCCGGAGAAAGGCTCTATTTCAGGTACAAGGGTTTCCTGTTCATTTGCAAGGAACTTGACTAAGACATCACCCTTCCTGTTCTTGTAAAATATCATTTGAAGGTTGGAGGCAAATGTGCAGAGTTTGGCGCCGGGCCAGCTGCTGTACGCTTCTTCTGCCGTAAGTCTGGGATAGCCGAAGCCTTCCAGGCCGAAGAAAGAACAAAGGCACATAAAAGGAAGGTCGTGCCCGAAGATAAGGTCGGCGGCAACGGGAGCACCGGCAATGGCCTGATCGGCCTTTTTCACCATCATATCGGCCAAAACGGCGACTTCCTTCAGAGCCTCGTCACCATAAGCTACCGAGTTGCAATACGAAAGATAGCTCTGGAGGGCGTGGCGGGCATATGTGGTGACAACGGCTTCCCACGGGAGGAAACTGTAGCGATTCTCCTCTATATCATAGGCTTCAGAGAATCTGGCCAGATTGAAAATGGCCGATATAAAACTCCTTGGCTTTCCGGTAAGCTGTCTTCCCCTTGCAGTATCCGTAAAGAATCTCTCATAAACGGCTGTTGTATCAATAGGTATACTTGTCAAAGCACTGTGTGCGTCAGCATAAGCCTTGTCCTTTATGGAATGAGGGCTGTTTTTTGTAATGATACGCTGGTACACGGCTCCGCAATCGAAGGTGAAAGGGATGTCTTTCTTGCAGGCCTTGAGCGAGGATGTAAACGCCGCCATGCTCACAAGGCAGCGGGGCACATCCGAGGAAATAACGTGTACCTCCCCTTTCTTGAACACGCGGGGATAACGCTGATACATCCTTTTTGCAAGCTGCTCATGCTCCCTGGCGCCCCTGGGGGTAAGGCGACCGTCCATGCCGTTGTGCAATTCTATCATTTGCTTTGCACAGGCAAGAAGAGAATCACCCGAAGGAGTAATGATTCCTTCCTTTGCAGCAGTCTGCAGACAATCCCTCAGCAGAACATAAGGCTTGTCCGAGGAGTGGGAACGGGAACCGTGCCTGCCGTAATGGCTGATATAGAAAGGCTTGAAGCCGCCAGGAGCAGGAGTGTCTTTAATGGGCAGGAACTCATAAGAATGAATGACACCTGCTGCCCGCCGGGGGTTTTCGCGTATATATGCTTCCATCTGGGGAGACAGCTGAGCGAAAGACTCCAGAGTCACCCAAAGAAGGAATAAGGTTGAAAGAAAACGTTTCATCATTTGCCGGTATTTGTAATCCAATTGCTGTTCTGACTTTCAATAACCTCCAGGTTGATAGCACGGATGGCCGAGGCATCCACTTTTTCCAACCTGTCATAGGTCATAAGGCCGTTCAGTTCCAGTTCTACATCCGTGGTCTGCGTGTAAACGGCTGCAGCGCAGCCAATGTCTATAAGGGTCTTAAGACGCTCTGCGTAAAGCCTGTAACGGCTCAATAGTTCATCCGTGGTCTTGCACAAGCCGGAGTATCCCCAGTTCTGTCCTTCCGGCTTCCATATGTGACCTTTCACCAGGTAGCCGATGCCACCGTATTCTCCAAGAACGTTGATCTTGGTCCTGTCAAATATGTTCAACCTGGGCTCCGGATAATGGTGGACATCAAGGATATCTCCCGAAAGGTGGAAATTGCCGCCCGATGCCTCATTGACAAGGCGTGTAGGGTCTTTCTCTTTGGTAAACTTGACGATGTCTTCAGTATCAAACTGTCCCCAGCCCTCATTGAAGGGCACCCATACCACAATGCAGGGGAAGCCTTTAAGGCAGTCTATGATTTCTCCCCACTCCTTGTAAAAGTTCTTTTTCCAAAAGTCCGGCACATCACAGTCCGTACCGCCGCGGAAGGAATTCAATGCCCAGATATTTTTCTGGGCGGCACACACTTCCTCTGGACGGGATGCGTTGTTTGTCTTGCTATGGTCTGCAATGCAGGGCATATCCTGCCACACCATTATTCCCAGGACATCACACCAGTAGTACCAGCGGGCCGGTTCCACCTTGATGTGTTTGCGAATCATGTTGAAGCCCCACTCCTTTGTCTTTTCTATATCGAAACGGAGAGCCTCGTCAGATGGCGCCGTATAAAGACCATCGGGCCACCAGCCCTGGTCCAGCGGACCGAACTGGAACAGAATCTCATTGTTCAGTGCCATTCGGAGAGAGCCCTGGGGAACGCCATTGCTGGTTTCAAAAGTATCCGTATCCTTCTTGGCCGATATCTTCCGGAAAGCCGTGTAGCCGGTGACCTTGTCTACGACCTTGCCTTTCCGGAGAATGGAAATATCAAGGTTGTAAAGATAAGGGCTGGAGGGAGACCAGAGTTTGGGGTTTTCAACTGACAGGACAACGTCGGGCCCCTCCGCACTGCAGATGAGTTCACCGTCCAGCAATTCCACTTTTACGATATCGCCGGTCTCCAGTTTTTCTGCATCCACGTGGATACTTAGGGATGACTTGTCAATATCGGCCACAGCCAAATATGATTGGATTCTGGTTTCGGGTACAGCCTCCAGCCAAACCGTCTGCCAGATTCCCGTGACCGGCGTATACCAGATGGTGCGTGGATTCGCAACCTGCTTTCCGCGGGGCTGCCAGCTTTGGTCCGATGCATCCAGCACTTTCACAGTCAGTCGCTGTTTGCCCTTCTTATTCAGAAGATCTGTGATATCGAAGGAAAACGGCGCATAACCGCCGGTATGGACGCCGGCCTCCAAGCCATTGATCCATACCTCCGCCTGCCAGTCAACGGCACCAAAGTGCAGCAGCACGCGCTTTCCTTTCCACTGCTTGGGAACAGTAAAACTGCGTTCATACCACAGGGCTTTTTCAGGCCCTACTTGTTTCTGAACGCCGGACAGTTTTGACTCCACGGCAAATGGTACCATGATCTGACCATCAGGAGAACTATACGTCTCATCCTTCTCAAGGATAGCGTAGTTCCACTGTCCGTTCAGGTTGTGCCACTGTGGCCGCACCATCTGGGGACGCGGATACTCCGGAAGCGGAATAACTGCCTGGGCACGGGCACTGACACAAAAGACAGTAAGTGCAAATAATAATAGTCGTTTCATGCTAATACAATAGCTTTTTCTCTTCCTCGATATAAGAGCGGCGGGCGTCCAATTCCTCCTGGGACAGTTCTTTCTCCTTGAACAATCCGCCCTCTATAACAACATTGGCATTGACACGTTCATACTCCGCCGGAACATCCACTTTCTTCAGAACGATGTTCTGGAACGGGGCCGCCGCTTTTGCCCATATATGTGAAATGTTGGGGGCCGTTCCGCTCACACAGTCAAGAGTGATATCACGGATTGAACATGACTTGGAGCGCATATGATGGATGCGCAGCAGTTCCTGGGCCTCCACCTTGATATCCCGTAGCAGAATGTTGTCTATATCCGGGCCGCGTTCGCCCTTTGAATAGGCGCCCACGATATTGAACGCGACGTTGGTGTCGGAAATGGAGATTCCGGACAGGGCAGCATCGTGGATATGCCCTTCTCCCACTCCTATGCGTATGGCATTGCAGCTGGAGGAAAGAACACAGTTTTCCACCCTCACCTGCGCGCAGTCCTGAGGCTTTTCAAGGAGATGAGCCCCCGATGCCCGCAAGGTGATGCTGTCGTCTGAAGTGTCAATGCGACAGTTGGAAACCGTTACGTCCTGGCAGCGGTCAATGTCAATCCCGTCACCGTTGAATGTGTGATAGTCCTTCCTGCGGGTATGGACATAGCACCCGGAAATAATAACCTTATTGCAATTCAGGAGGAAACAACTCCAATAGGGAGAATCGGCCAGTTCAATATCCTTAATTGTAATTTCACTACTGTCCACGAACCAGACCATCTGGGACGGACGCGCGGGAATAAGCGATTTATTGGAATATGGTGCACCATTGGAATCCAGCAGAAACGCATCCGAATTGCCGTCAATCCGACCCTTTCCACTGAGGGTCACATTGCTTACTCCAACTCCAAGGATGAGATGGCCTCCGCTGATGTAATCTCCCCAGCCTATCTCGGCCTCGTTCTGGGGGCAGCAGTCGGCCGCGCAATAATCCTTTATGTCCGGGCTGCCTTTGATTACAGCGCCCTCATCAAGATGGAACTCAACATTGCTCCTGAGCCAGATAGAGCCGCAGAGGTACGTCCCCTTGGGCACAGTCACTAAGCCGCCGCCTTTTGCGGCAACATGTTCAATCGCTTCCTGTACGGCCTTGGTATCAAGCGTGGCGCCATTTCCCGTGGCGCCGAAATCCTTCACGGATACCGTACAGGGTTCCGCAGACTGTGCGGGTGTCTGGGCGTTTGTTTTAACCTTCCCATTTCCGGAACAGGTCATCATTACAACAATCAGTAACAGGTACATTATTGTCTTCATTCTACTGAACTCTTATAATCCTTATTGCATTCAGGACAGGAATGCCTTTTGACTTGATAAAACCTATGTCAAGGCCGCTTCCGTTCTCAACTTCCACGGGGAAACGCTGCACGACGGCCGTATTATATCCATATTCCCGGGCGATATTGACTTCACTCAGAACGGTGGTGCCGTTTATGGAAACGGAGAAAACACGCTCCGCTTCACCGGAAGACAGCGTCTCGTTACCAATATCATACAGCATAGGCTTTCCCCGGAAGGGCCCTGTAAGGTCTGCAAAATACAGGTAGACGAAGTATCTCCCGTCCGGGATATCAGCCCTGAAGGCATCCAGGCCGGCCCTTTGAGTTTGGAAGAGAGGATCCAGGTCTGTGCCGATGATATCGGCCTCAAAGGCAGGACGTGGGCCTCCGCTGTTCTGCTGATACATACGCTCTCCCCCAATATAGCCCCAAGATTCGGGACGATATTCCTGTTCGGGAATCCATATCTGACCACCAGACCTGTCTTCAAAATATCGGCGCGTACCCATCAGAACGCTTATCTCCCTGAATTGGGACATGTCCTGGGGGATCATACGGAAATCTATTCTCAGGAGGTCTGCCGATCCATCTGACCCTTGTGCTTCCAGGACGTTTTCTCCGTCAATGAACGGCACGTCGAATAAGGCCGATCCTTCTTTGACAGTCTTTGTGCCAAGAGATTGTCCATTAAGGGATAATTCCACTTCTTGGGCCGATGCAAAGACCTCTACTGGCTTTATGCATTTCCCGTCCTCCTCCTGCCCGCCACGAATCTTCCAATCCGAACCACCAATCCGAATGAACGGGCTACGGCCAAACAGTGCTTTGTACAGCCAATAACTGTCTTTAGGCGTCCTGTCAGAGGTGGTTATTCCTTTGCAATTGAAATGAGGAACGGCAAAGCCCCTGGCCTCCGAATGGAAATCGTTCAAATTCCAGACAGCCCCGCCTGAGAGATACTCCTTCTCAAGGATAACCGGGATATAGCTCTTGTGGTACAGGAGGGCATAATCACAGGTATAATCCTGACACTCGGGCTCAAAACTATGGAGGCGGGAGTCTGCATCGGCACCATATTCAGAAACAATGAGCGCTTTCCCGGGGAATGTATCGTGTATCTTATCCAAGGCCGAGCCCAGTTTGTCGAAAGAACTGTAATACCAGCCGTGGTAGAGGTTGAATCCCAGTATGTCCGGAATGTCCCCCAGCCCGCTTTCCTTGTATTTCTTTCTGTCGCCGTCACATGGAATCATCGTGGGCCTGGAAGGATCAGACTCACGCAGTGCGCTGTCAATAGCCCCGGCGCAATCAGTCACTTTTTGGTAGTACTCCTCTTTGGACATGTCACCGCTTTGCCAGGGGGAATTGTCAAGAAGCACTTCGTTCATATATGCCCAGGCAACCATGGAGGGGTGGTTATAATTCTGATAAACCATCTCCCTTGCCATATTCACGCAGTTGCTGGCGAAATCATCGGCCAGGCCGATGCGGTTAACAACCGGAATCTCTGTGCAGGTGAGGATACCCAGACGGTCACATTCGTCCGATATCAGTTCATCCTGCGGATAATGGGAAATCCTGAGGAAGTTGCCGCCCATATCCTTGAGAAGACGGATGTCACGGACGTGCATCTCATCCGGGAGCGCATTGCCCTTCCCAAGATAATCCTGATGGCGGTTGGTTCCGATGAGTTTAATATGCCTTCCGTTCAGGAAGAAGCCCTTGTTAGGGTCAAATCTGAACGTACGGATGCCGAAAGTGTTTCTCCTTGAATCAATCACTCCGCCCTTCTTGTCCAGAAGACGGGTTACTACTGAATAGAGCCCGGGAGAATCAACATCCCAAAGCGTAGGATCAGGCACCGCCAAGGCCATCTTGACTACTTCACTTGCAGATGGCTTTTTTATACTCTTCCGGATAACGGCAACCTGTTTCCCTTCCGGATCAAACACCTGATGTTCCAGAACAAGTTTCTTCTCCGGGCGACAGATACTCAAGTGCGTCTCTATCTGAACAGAGGCCTGTTCTGAGGATACTTCAGGCGTGGTGATATAGACTCCGCTACTGGCGTAATGCTCAAGGCTGATATGATTCTCCGGGACAAAGACCAGCGAGACGTTGCGGTAAATGCCACCAAAGAAGGTGAAATCGGCCCCTAATGGCGGAATTCCCTCATTGTGGGAATTGTCCACCTTTATCCTGAAGCTGTTATCCCCGGCGTGGATGCAATCGCTGATATCAAAGACAAAAGCCGTATAGCCCCCCTTGTGGTTCCCAGCGTGGGAGCCGTTTACGTAAAGGTCCACAACCTGGTTGGCTCCTTCAAAGCGAACGAAGACTTTCTTACCGGAAAGGTTGCCATTAATCTGTATTGTTTTCTCATACCATCCCGTCCCCCTGTAGTAGCCGGGGACATCGTCAACGGCATCCTCCGCATTCCAAGTATGCGGAAAGGACACGGTCTCTTTGACCGCGTCACCCTCTTTCCAGAAAGTCCAGCCATCATTTATGCTCCTCTCATATCTTGGTGCAGCCGTTACAGGCTGGCACACAAGACATGAAAGAAGAATAAAGACAATATGAGAAAACTTGAACAAATCCTTTTACTCGGCAAAATAGCAGTCCGTAGGATCATCACCTATGCCCACGATGTAGCCGCCATAGTTTGATGAGGTAATGGTAACTAGAGAGCCTCCGCTGGTTCTGCTCTTGACGGCACCTCCAACATAGCACTTAGTTATGGTTCCGTCGCATGCCAGATATGGAGCGCTGTCCTCGTTCTTATACCAGCCCGCAATGGATCCGGCCCTGCCGGCATTGTAAGTGGAGTTTTCATCCTTGTAGGCGCTGGATTTCTCTCCAGCTTCAATTGTGCCATAGTTTGAGCAAGCCTGGAGAGTGCCATGATGAAGGGCTCCGACCACGCCTCCAGCCGCTGCCGCCCTTGTTTTCACTGCCAGCGCCAGTACATTACCCCTATTCACATTATTGTTATCATTGGAGCCGGATTCCTTGTAACCAATGATACCTCCTGCCATAGCCGCACCATTTTCATTATCGCTACAGGTGTTACAAGTCACAGCTCCGGTATTTTCACAGTCACTCACAACACAAGATGTATCATCCTCAATCCAGCCAGCTATGCCACCGGCATAATTGGACAGGACTGAGGAGCCGGTAAGGCTCTTTGATGTTACTGCGCCACTGTTGGTGCAGCCTGTGATTTCCTGGGCCTGATCCCATACATCACCTGCTATTCCGCCCACAACGGCGAATGCGTTGGTGGTTTTATTATAGCGATAGCGTACTTGGTTTGTGTTTTCGCAGTCGATAATCCTGCCTCCAATCATCTGACCGGCGATGCCGCCCATCACAGCCCTGTTGCTTATGACATACAGGTATCCGTTATTGGTGCAGGCATTAATCTCTGAACCATCTTGTCCATCGTCAGGCGCCTCCATACGACCAGCGATGCCACCGACTGAATAAAGCATTAACGGAGTTGCGTCCACTTGGTAATACGCTTCTATATCGGCATTATTCACACAATCCGCGCAATCATTGTCTTTCCCGGTATTATCTCCAAAGATACCACCTGCGCGAATTCCTGCCCTGTTGGTTGTACCTGTCATATCCAACCGGATAAGTCCATTGTTGGTACAGGATGAATAAAGTACCTGGGCATCACCGCGACCGGCAATTCCACCGACGGTAATGTGATCCTGGGCGGATTTGGTACTTTCATTCGCAATGGTTATACCCCCTCCGTTTTCACAATCATCAAACTCAGACGCGCCAGTTCCGACAACCTTTCCAGCCAGGCCGCCAACGCGGATAGCGCCTGATTCGGAAGTAATTGATATTGCTCCAGTATTATGACAGGAATCCAATGTGATGGCATCAATAATACCGGCGACTCCTCCAAGGCAGAGTTCCGTTGTTGCCACTCCGCTGTTGGAAACCGCCCCTGAATTTGTACAGGAAGTCAGATTATTCCCAACTTCACCAACTATTCCTCCCAAATACACGTATCCTTTTGAATTGGCGGAATTGGTAACGGTTCCGGTATTCTCACAATTACTGATACTGCACGCTGACAGGCCATAGCCCACAATGCCGCCGATCTCTATGTATTGGCCACTCTTGGTTATCGGACAGTCATTTGAAACCAGACCACTATTGGTGCAGGATGTGACGTTAGCCTTGCCACGTCCAACTACACCACCAACGAACATATCATAAGAACTGGTAGAACCCGAAGTCAGAACTACATCGCCTGCATTGCTTGCTGTCACCACGGCATCATCATTCTCTCCTGTAACACCGCCTATGCACGCAACATTGGTAATAGTTAAGCCATCGATGGAGATATCGCCGGCAGCCAGGTTGGCTGATCCCGAAATGATATCACCTTTATTCAGGCCTGTCAAACCTCCCAGATACAATTGATTACAGGACAACTCCGTCACGGTAACAGTACCGCTGTTGGTAGCTTTAAAGTCACCGGACTGATGGTGTCCGGCTATGCCACCCACATAAAAGACCTTTCCGGACTGCGTGGAAGTGTTGACGACAACGGCGCCGCTGTTGGTAACACCGGTAACAATATCACCGCTAAAGCCGCTGGTTATTCGTCCCACGACACCTCCCACAGGAACATTCTGGTTTGTGGAAGAACCCGTGAAAGAAACGGTTCCGGAGTTGCCGCCGCCTTGAATAGGGCCATTAGTGTATCCACAGATTCCGCCCAGAGCCATATAGCCACCGATGGTGCCGGAGATTGTTATAGCAGCCGTATTTGTATTGTCAACAAGTTCCCAGTCACCCTTGTTGTAACCGACAATGCCACCAACAGAGTAGTACTTGCTACTCGCATTAACCGAATAAGAGCCGCCTGCATTGATGGCTGTTGCGTTTGTACAGGAAGTAACGCTATGAAGCGTATTCCCCACGATACCGCCGATACTGACTTCGCCAGTGGCAGCATCTCCAGTATATGCGATGGTTCCGCCGGTATTGGTGCAGGCCTCGATGAAAGCGCCCTCGTCGAACCGGCCCACGGTTCCGCCAATGAGCGCGCCTGAAGGAGCGCCGACAGCAGCGACATTGATATTGCCTGCATTGGAAAGACCGGAATACGTTGCCGATGTATTATTGATTCGGCCGATTACACCTCCCTGGCAGAGATACGTTCCGACATCCCCAGCCTCGGTAGTGACCGTGCCGTCACTTGCGTTGGTGCATTCCTCGACCGAGCCCCTGGCAATACCGGCAACGCCGCCGATATGGAGCGGACCGGTGGTGGAGAAGTCCGACGTCACTTTTACCAGGCCGTGGTTGACACAGCCTCTCATAGATTCGGCCGACTCTACCTGATAACCAAGAACGCCTCCGATGTAAACGCCCTGACCAAAATCGGCAGATGACATCACTGTACCGTAGTTTGCACAGTTGGAGATATCCCCTTGAGTCTTGAGGTCACCGCCTTTTTGGGTGCGACCTGTGACTCCGCCGATAGAAGGCTGGCAGTCGTTGACTCCGCCATTGTCGGCAAACGTTACCGCGGCATAATTGGCGCAGTTGCTGATGGAGCCGCCCTTGTTGTTGCCGACAAGACCGCCAAGCTGGCAGTTTATGTTTTCTCCTTCAATGGCTGCAGAAGGAGTCCAGGTGATGGAACCTTGAGCCGTACAGTTCTGGAGGCCTGCAATATCGTCAATGGCCGTTGAAGGGAGGACTCGTTTTGCAAAGATACCCCAGTTCAGGTCATCGTCAGCTGTTGTGGATATGGTGGAATTCAGCGTTAGGTTCTTCACCACACCCATCAAATCGGCGAACATGGGTTTGGTAAGGCCGCTGATGGTCTTGCCGTTGCCGTCGAAGATGCCCTTATAGTCCTCCATCGGCTCAAAAGAGGCGGCGATGGATGAGAGGTCAAGGGTTCCTGAACTCTGGACAAGGCGTGCATTGAGCGTCTTGTTGCCGCCCGCAACGGCAGCAACAAACTCCTGGAAGGTAGCCACACTGTTAATCTGTTTGAGGTTGGTCACCTTGTCCGGGGAATAAACCACATTGTCAAACTCGCGCACCTTGCCGGCGGCTATGGTCTTTGTGGCATTGCTGTCCATTACCTTTACCGTCATGTGGCCGGACGAATTGTCCACCACATCGAGGGAGATACCACCTTCATACGTACCGGCAGGTATTGCAATATAAAACACGAACGGGTCGTCGGAAAGCTGCTTGTTGCCCCCGAAGCTGTAAATGAGCGGGGCTCCGCCGGAGGCGGGTGTAAGACTGCCGTTCAGGATTCCTGCAGTGGCGCCGATAGTGAAATTACCGGAAAGCGACTTGGATCCATCCGCAGCCGTAAGGGTGATTGAACTAAGCTTCTTGTCACCCGTGAAGGAGAATTTCAGCAATGCGGCAACGTGACTGAAGGTGACATTGTCGCTCCTGGATGCCAGGGAAGCATACATCGGCATGGCAGCAGGGTCGAATCCGCCGGCCTCATAGTGCTGCGTAGAAGGGAAAGACACCTGGTTGCCTTGGTCTGGGACTCCACAGTAAAGGAAATTGTACGGAGCTGAGATGCTCGCCAGTTTGAACGTAGCCGCGGCGGTAGTGTTTCCGTCACCGGGGGTGAATGACGTTGCTGCAGTCCCGTTGAGTGTAATCACGTCAGAATCGCCCCAAAGCACTGGATACGAGCTGCCGTCCTTGCTGCCAAGGGTGGTTTTGGTATCAGGACTCTCAGGGACAGAGAGTGTTACAGTCATTATGCCGTCATTTCTTTCCCCTGGGATATCCTCCCTTACAGGATTATCTATTTCCTTTGAGCATCCTGCTGCCACAAGAATCAGTGCAAATACAGGAATGAGTGTATATATCTTTTTCATAAGGCAGCGTGGATTAGTCGAAGGTTATATATGAGACAACCGGGAAATGGTCTGAGGGGCACCAGGTATCTTCGTCTACATCAAAAGTGGTACGGACCGTCTTATAAGTCTGGGCATTGATAACCTGGGAAGATCCGTCGTGAAGGAAGATATGGTCTATTCGGAACTGAGGGTACTTTAAATTCACAAGATAGTGCGCGCCCCAGTTGCTGCCAGTTTCTGTGCCCGGGTAATTGACATAGAAACCAGACAGGTTACCGGCATCATTCACCTGGTCATAAGCATTTGCGAATCCGCCGGAATACATGGCTGTATACAGGGGCTGAACCTGCGTTTTTTTCGTGTCTATATAAGGGCCGAAATTGAAGTCTCCCACAACGATATAGGGCAAAGAACCGGCTTTGGCGGCAGCAAAATACTTGAGATTATTGACCACCCTCAGGCGTCTGGCTGCAGCGGCTGCCTGGTCCGCAGCGCTGTATTCGCCGTCCACCTTTTCAGCACCTATTTCACTATATGTATGGTCCAGGGTGGACAAGTGCGTCACGAACAGATAGAACTGCTTTCCTGATACCTTGTGGGTAAACTTGGCATAAGCGCAAGTAGTTTCAGGGTTGCCGCAATTATCATATGCGTCCTTCCTGCTATCATAGTAAGTGTTATCGGCCGTATGGGAGAGCCAGACATAGTTCTGGTCCGATACGTTAAACATCGCCGTCTTGTAGGCGTACCCGTCGGCATATTTGTTATAGGTCTCATAACTGGGACTCAGCCATGTGCCTTCTTTCTTTATATCATCCGGATTATCCAACTCCCATGTATACCCAGTAAAGCCTTTGGCCTCCGCAAGTGTTTTCAGCGAATAACTTCCCCCGTTCTGGAAATTGGCGTCCAGTTCGTTGAATCCTATGATATCGGCACCGGTACCCGCTATGGCAGTTCCCAAGGCTTCTCGCACGTTCGCATTGGTGAGATACATATACGTTCTACCGCTGGTCTCGCGGGATTCCTCCTGATATACATTGTATATTGCCACGGAGATTCCAGGAGGCGTTGCCGTGGGCTCGCCGCCGTTTTCAGCGGTAAGGTCGTTGATGGAGACAAGGTTCTCAGTACGTCCTGCCGCATAGGTAAAGCTGGGGAACTGGACCAGCTTGTTGGACGCAAGAGTGTAACCGCTTCCCCAGAACTTCAGACGCATAAAGGCGCCATCGGCCTGATATACAAGAGCCTCAATTCCCGCCGCGTAAGCCTGGGCAGGAATGGCAATATAGAAATACGTGTCCGTATTACTAAGCGCGACGTCACAGTCGTAGACAAGCGTTCCTGCGGTTCCCCCAGAGAATGCACCGGTAAAGCCACCAGCATCTGTTGCAAGGGTGAAATTACCGTGAAGCTTCTCACTTCCAAGACTTTTGACCTCTATGCGGTCAAGCGTTACGCTTCCCTTAACGGCAAAACCTATGAGGCCGCAGAAATTGTTTAGCTGGACAGAGTAATTGTCTCCTGATTTCTGGGCATTGCCGTAAGATGCTGCAGCAGCGGCATCAAAACTACCGGTCACATAGTTTTGGGTAGATGGAAGGCTTATCATATTCTCTGACGCCGTGCCGGGATATAGCACTTTATAAGGCGCAGAGACGGGTGAACTTATGGTAAAGTCAACATCCTTGGTGCCATTCTCTCCCGCCGTCACGGCATTATTGGACACAACCCCGTTTACCGACACTCTGTCGCCGGTCTTCCAAAGAACTGGGCACACCCCAGCGCTGGGGACGCCAAGCATTGTTTTGGTCTCTTGATGGGCGAGTCTGGCGCTGAGAATCATTGTCTCCACTCCGGGGTCTGACTCGGAAAGGCTATTCTTGGCGCAACTAAAAGGCAACACAAACACTATGGCGGTCAAAAGACCGTTTTTTATTAGATTGCTCATCATATCAAAAGATCAAAGGATATCAGAATCAAGATCAAAAGCTCCTGCCTCTATTGAATAATCTTCTCCGGTAATACACATTGGAGCAAGATTTGAGATACATATCGGAGTCATATTGTCATCCATATGTATCACATTTGTCTGCGGAGAATTGTATCTCTCTTTCATATCGGTCATTTTTTAGTCAATCCACCCTTCGTTCTGAGTCAATGCCGTGTTGAGCTGGCGCTCCGTTGCCGGTATTGGCCACTTAGTGTAATAATCTCCATTTTTGGTCCATGACACACTCGCTTCACCCCAGCACTGTTTCAGGCCGGCTCCTTCAAAAAGCTTAGAGTCGTACCATGTACCCCAGCGGAGTTCATCGAAATAGAGAGTCCCTTCGCAGGCAAGTTCCCATCTCTTCTCACGACGGATGCGATCTCTCATATCGTCCTGGCCTGCAACCGTAGTGTAAGTATTGCTGTTAAGTAATGCAACACCGGCGCGTTTTCTTACCATATTAACATATGGGATGGCTTCATTTGTCCGTCCCTGTTCATTGAGAGCCTCGGCAAGTGACAGAAGGACATCGGCATAACGAATAATGGGGACGTCAATGGGAGAATATTCACGGTATAGAAGCTCGTTCCCTTCGGAAACAAACTTGCGGACCAGATAATAGAAATATTTTGCGCTATCCGAACGAAGATCGAACGGATTGCTGATATCATTCTGGATAAATGGCCAGCGCAAGGTGTATGTATATTCAATTCCATTGGGGGCGCCCAGATACTCCGAATAAGGCGTGATGTATGTTTGCAAAAGCCTGGGGTCCCGGTTATCGTACACAGCCTTTATGCGGGCTTCGTTGCCCTGGTCCAGATACTTTGAAAAGTCGGCGCCATAGTCAGACATCTTTTTCTTAAGGCTTTTGTAGTCCGCTTCCCCAAAGTTCCCGTTGCCGGAGTTCAGGCCGTCTCGCAGGAAATAAACCGAGCGGGCGGCGGGTGTCATACTGGAATATCCGGGAATATAGTCGTTCCAATTGAACTGCTTTCCATCCTTTGTCTCATATGTATCGATGAAATCGGCGTCACCGTAGAAATCATTCCAGCCGCTGCCGCTGGTGATTCTGGAACCGTACTTGAAACTCATCTGGTTGCCATAAGTATCCTTCTCAAAACACTGTATGGAAAAGACCATTTCGGAGCACTGCTCGTTCTTCTCCTTGAATAACTGCTTATACTCTCCCTGGAACAGGCTGAAGCCCAGTTCTCCAACTTTTTTAAAGTCGGATTCGGCTTTTTCGTATTCCTTCATCCAAAGATATGTCTTCCCACGAAGTGCATAGGCGGCACCTTTGGTGGCACGGCCGTAGTTAGGGTCACCGGCCATGTATTTACCGGGAAGGTTAGGCTCATTAATCACCTCTGTAAGATCGTTAATGATTGCCTCCCATACCTCGGCCTCGGTGTTACGTGGTTTTGTAAATTCGTTTACCGGAGTGCTTTTCAGATAAAGAGGAACACCACGGAAGTAGCCGTTCAGCCTATAATAGAAGTATGCCCTGAGGAATTTTGCCTCGGCCTTGTACTGTGCACAAAGCTCCGGCTTCAAATCGGGAACGCTTTCTATATTGTCGATAACCTCGTTCGCTCTTGAGATTCCCTCATAGAGTTGCTTCCAGGCTACGCTGAAAATATTGTCGGCCGATGACGCATTCCCCAGCAGTAATTTGTGGGTGCTGGACCAGTTGCTTCTTGGACTAACTGTGGGGTCAAGGGCCGAGAGGGTATGGGCATCAAGGCCAAAATAGTTGCCCTGGGAAATAGAGTTCGTGTAGTCTTCTCCAGAATTTTCCAGCATTGTATTGTAAATGCCATTGACTGCTAAAGTGGCCAGATTGGCTGACGTCCAGATACTGTTTGAACTGATTGCATTGTAAGGTGTAGTCTCCAGCAAGTCTTTACGGCAGGCTGTAACTTCCATTATAATCAGTGAGACGAATGCAAGATATTTAATTGCTTTCATAATATAATCCGTTTACTGAAGATTATCAGAATGTCAGGTTTGCTCCGATAGAGATCTGACGCATGGTCACATATCCCAGACCGGCACCCATCTCAGGATCCTGTCCCGGATATGAGGTAATATTGAACAGGTTTTCTCCTGAGATGTACACTCTAAGACCTTTCATAAAGATTTTCTTGGTAATCTTCTCAGGGAGTGAATAACCTATCGTCAAGTTCTTCAGTTTCAGGTAATCTCCCCTGTACAGGTGCAAAGTGCTGGTTGCGCCCTGTTGGTTGTTACCTTCATTACCGGTAAGACGGGCGTTTTGGCTGGTGGTATTGGTCCTTGGATCTTCAGGATTGTCAGGATCGTAGAAGTAGTGGTCGTTTGCAATGTAGGAAAGGATGTTATAGCCGATACGGGTTCCGGTATTATTGGCTCCGGTGGTATTCCAATAGAGCCAGAAGCCCGCAGCACCGGCAAAACTCATCTGAATGTCAATTCCTTTCCAAGATGCATTGGCCTGGAATCCGAAGGTATACTTGGGCGTAGTTGATTTGCCCGTGAAGATGTTGTCATACGTATTTCCGTATACTCCGTCTCCATCAATATCGGCATAAATGTAGTCGCCGTACCATATCTTATCCTTGGCAATTCCCTGTTGTGGCCTGAAACTGTATCCGGCATTAGTCATAGCCTTAAGCCATAGCATATCCATATCCGTACGTATCATGCCGTCCCGGGGACCGCCATTGATAATCACGTTACCTTCATCGTCAAAGTATGATCCGTCGCCAGAATAAGGAGTGAGCATATAATACTCGTTAATTGTGTGACCCTCAAGGATACGGGTTGACGAACCGGTTGATACGTCTCCAAGATTGGACACATAGGTACGTACACCGCTCTCATCCTCCTGCCAGCCTTCTTCCAGAGCACCCTTGTACTTGGATACCCTGTTATGATTGAAGGTGAAGTTACCTCTCACACCGTAACTGAAATCCTTGACATGACTGCGCCAGCCAAGTGTCAGTTCAATACCCTTGTTTGTAACTTCCGCAATGTTCTCCATAGGAGCAGTAGCCAAACCGGCCGTCTGATAGATTGTCGGCCTATAAAGAATACCGTCCGTCACCCTGTTGTAAAAGTCTATCTCAGCAGTGAGCCTGTTATCCAGCACTCCAATGTCAAGGCCGACGTCGGTCGAAGTGGTGGTTTCCCAACGTAGGGCATCATTTGCGTGGACGCTGACGGCAAGGCCGTTGACAAGCAAATTGTTAAAACTGTAGTTGTGAGCTTTATATGTTGACTGGTATTCGTAGTTTCCGATACTGTTGTTGCCAAGTTTTCCCCAGGAAGCCCTGAGCTTGAGGAGGTCAAACCCGGAGTTTTTCATGAATCCCTCCTGCTCTATACGCCATCCTGCGGAGAATGACGGGAAGTAACCCCAGCGCACTTTTGAAGCGAATCTTGACGATCCGTCACACCTTAGGTTGGCCTCGAAGAGATACCGGTTGGCAAAAACATAATTCAACCGCCCGAAGAAAGAACGGGAAGAATAGTCCGAGGCTGAACCGCCCACATTTATCGGTTCTACAGCCGTATCGGCGGTCCATAGGCTGGGATCGACAAGCCCCTTCTTTGTACCGTTGTGATAATATTCAAAGCTATAGAACTCTTCATATCCCAAGAGGGCACTTAACTCATGGCGGCCAAATGTGTGACCCCAATTGAGGGTCGATTGGATTGTATAGTCCCAGTCTCCATTGGCCCTGAACCAGGTTTCCATATTCTCCGGGAGCTCCGGCGTGGTCATCTGTACGCCAGTCGCGAAGTTCATTTTGACCGGCTGGGGAACTACTGGTGTATATTGGTAGTCATACCAGTGACGTCCGTAATTGACAAGTGTCTTGAAGGAAAAATCCTTGAGGAAGTCTATCTTTGCATAGCCGGAGACCTTAATTCTTGAATAAGTCCTGATAGCATCTTCCTCGTTTACTGTATACAAAGGATTACTGGCCGTTGCACTTTCCTCATTTGCTGCGGGAAAACCATAATATCCATCATAATATGGATAAACGCCAGGGGTGGATTGATTGATGTATTTTACCGCAGTGGAATAATCTCCGGCTTGCTTATCCATCACCGAGCCATAGGTCTTCATACCAACGGTGAGCCATTGGACAGGCTTTACGTCAATATTGGCCCTGATCTGGTACTTCTTTGCTGCCGTGTTGGATATAAGGCCGGGGTTGTCCACATAGTTTGCGGAAATCAGGTAACTTGTTTTCTTGCTCCTTCCGGTAATGGAAATATTATGATCCTGAGAAGCCACATTGCGGTACATAAAATCCTGCCAGTCGATATTGGGATATGCCACATAGTTGGGATACCCAGATTCAGCGATTGCGTTTGGATCCTTTTTGGCATTGCGCCAGGTCTCAATGGTAGACGGCAGGAAGTTTTCGGCCTGGCCGATATTGTACAGGGATTCATTGATCATCTCCATATAATCGGCATAATCAGTAAGATATGACAACCTGTGCATGGGGCTGTTGAAGGATACACTTCCCGAATAAGTTACGTTGACCGCACCTTCCTTACCCTGTTTGGTAGTGATAAGGACCACTCCATTGGCGCCCCTGTTACCGTAGATTGCGCAGGAGGCTGCGTCCTTGAGAATAGTGATTGTTGCTATGTCGTGAGGATTGACATAGCTCATATTGTTCTCTACACCATCTACTATATAAAGCGGAGATGATGAATTGAGCGTTCCTGTACCCCTGATCCTGACTGTATTGGACTCGTTACCGGGATCGGAGGAGGTGGTGCGCACTGAAAGACCCGCACTGGTACCCGCAAGGGCAGACGCCACCGACGTTACCGGGCGGGATTCGGCCATTTCCTCAAAATTAACGGTAGAGACAGCGCCGGTCAGGTTGACTTTTTTCTGAGTGCCATAACCTACAACCACCACCTCTTCAAGGAACTGAGAGGAAGGTTTTAAATGTATGTCAAGTGAGGTCATGCCCGCTCCAGCCACAAAAGAGTAATCCTCATATCCCATGGCGCCAACCACGATTTCAGCCCCGGATGGCGCACTGAGGGAGAAGATGCCGTCAAGGTCGGTAATTGCTCCGGTGGTGGTTCCTTTGACCATCACCGAAGCACCGATTACGCTCTCACCTGTTTCGGCGTCTTTAACGACTCCGCCAAGCGGCACATTCTGCGCCAAGGCGATAACTGGAGCCGCCAAACAGATGATTATCAAAAAAGCTTTATGAAGAATTCTTCTCATAAATTGCCGATATTGAAATAACTATGTTAGTTCTGATATGAGCCCGGCCACCAGGACCCGCCACGTGCCACATTCCGCTGATCCATGTTAATGTCTTCGCCGCACCAATTAACAAACTCGGGGCAGATTGCATTAAGCCGTTCAAGGATGGCAGTCTGTGTAATCAGGGAAGGCGCAGAACCGTCAATCTGACCATTCCACAGCCAGCAGTTTGTATCAGTACCCCAAGTGAGATTCCCGATTGAAGAGGCCAAAACACCGCTTGCATTGCCGCCATTGTCGGTATTGGTGCCGATTTTGACAAGATTATTGTAATGCGTATAACTCAGATCTATGATTTCACTGCTGGCCTCACCGCCGATGGAGGCAACTCCATCAGAGACAGGAGCAATAATGTTATTGGTGAAATAATGCTTAGCATTACCCATTACGCCGACCAGGGCGGTATTGTCGGTCAAAGTACCGCCTTCCGCACTATTCTGAGCGTCGCCGATTATTGAACAGTTGCTGATGCTGGAGCAGGTCTGAATTACGTCGATGGCTATCCAGGACGCATTCAGTCCTTTTTTATAGGATGATTTGCTGGTTGTAGTGTATGAGCCCCTTACGGAACTGTTGTTCATACAGAACTTATCAAGTCCATTTACATTGATAGTACAGCCATACCTGTTATTGATGTAGTTGCCATCGAAAGAGCACTCATCGATGTAAAGATAAGCATACTGCTCACTGGAACCTTCTGTATAGATAGCGCCGCCGGTACCGGCATAATTGCCGTTGAAGATACTGCGGAATGCCTGAACACCCTTCCATCCGTGGATACATACTGCACCGCCCATATTATCGGCGTGGTTCTCCACAATGGATATCCTTGTCAAGTCGATAAGTGATTCGTCCTCCACATAGAAGGCGCCGCCGTCTTTGGTGGCATAGTTACCTTCTACCGTGCAGTCTTTGAAATACATAGCAGTGAGTTTGCCGCTTTTGCCATACACAGCCACGGCGCCGCCCCATTGGGCTTGATTCTCCTTGAATAAGGCATTGTGAATGTTATTGCCAAGGGACTCCCTGAAAGTCTCCACTTCCAAAGCTCCTCCGTATAAGGCTGCAGAGTTGCCCTGGAAGGTGACGGGCTCTTCATTACCTATCTCAAGTCTTCCTTTCTCGCCCACAGAGATGGCGCCGGCGTTTCCGAAAGCGACATTGTCAACGAAGCTGCCGCCTTCGATGGAAATGTGATGATTTATAAGTTTAATAGCTCCGCCATATTTTGCCTTGTTACCAGTCAGAGTGCAGCCACGCATGGAAGTACTGGCACCAATATAGAGGGCTCCGCCGTCGCGGGTGTTGTCATTGCCGTTATTGGTAAAAGTTGAGCCTGTTACTGTCGCTTCTGTGCTTCCGGTTTTGTATAGATCTACGGCTCCGCCTCTCCAGGCAACGTTGCCTGTGAAGGAGCACCCTGAAATAATGATGGTACCTGACTCACTGTCAAAATCGACAGCTCCGCCAAAACCCGTACCATCCTTCCTTTCCGGATCGTCATTCCATGCCTCATTATCTTTGAACGTACAATCTGTGATTGTTACCGTTCCTCCGGTGATTTCAATTGCACCGCCATTTGTGGCCTTGTTGTCGGAGAATGAGCAATCTTTGATCGCCCAGGTGCCAGAGGATATAAATAGCGCGCCGCCATCTTCTCCACCTTCCGCAGCAACAGTAACCTGACCGCCCATGAAACTGATTCCCTCTATTTCAACATCTACCTCGCCATCCACTTTAAGAATACGGTGCTCACTGTTACCGGTGAAAATGGTCTCACCCTTTATGCCCACAAAGCTGAAACGGGCTCCCTCTTCGAAGGTCAATGTGGACTCTGCGCCCCAGTCATAAGTGCCTGCCCCAAGATTGAAGACAGATCCGTTAAGATCTGACAAAGTCTTATCTTCCAATTTGAGGAAGCTCCACATCTGGGCTGCGCTCATGGCGTTTTCCCAGCTCTTGCCATCCTTTGTGCCAGCGCCATCAACAGTTACGTACTGTATCTTTGCCTCAATTACCTCCTTGATTTCATATACGTAGACGTTGTTGGCCGCCAATGCGTCAATGTCCCAATCATATTCGCCGGCCTCGGCATAAGATTCGCTGCCGGAATAGGTCTTTATCTTTAAACCATTAGCGTGTGCTCCAGGAAAAACGGACACGTAATAAATACCTGCCCCGAAGGTTGTCGTTGAAACGGAGGTAGCAGGGGTTTTGGCGGTACCTACTACCGGAACAGAGCCGGAACAGTCTATACCCATTACTCCCGCGAGCGGGCTTCCGTCATCGCCCACAACTTCTATTTTGCTCACTTCGGTGCCCCCCTTGAGTTGAAAACCAAGGACGGCATTAATATTCTTGAAAGCTATTTTGTTCCCTGATTCAATCTTACCGACAGATATCGTTTCCTGTGCGGGATTGCCGGGCTGTGAATCAGAGATGCCGATATTAACTGAATTGCCTTCTGCAGAATCAAATGCAGACGTAGGGTGTACGGCAAATAAGGCCGTCTTGCCGCTGGGAATAGCACCCACGAAGCTGCCGGTAGCGGTTCCCGCGCCGTCGACTATGGTTGCATTAACTGAACTGCCGTCGTCCAGAACAAGCTTTATCTGATCTCCCGGCAGCCAGAAGGCTTCGGCATCTCCGGCCTGTTCAAGATTCTCGGTAGTGGCGGTAAAGACTACTTTACCACCATTCCCATTATTACCATTATTCCCGCTATTACCGTTATTATCCGGTTGCTCTTTGTTATTGCAGGAGGATAACACCACAGCAAACAAGGAAAGTGTTAATAAAAGAAAAGACTTTTTCATAATGCGGTTGTTTTATAGATTATTATAATTAATTCAAAACTTGACTTTTGCAGTAACGGTCAAATGGTCTGAAGGGCACCACACCGTGTCGTCTATAGTGTAAGTTACGACAACCCGGCGATAATCGGACGCCGTGCAGTTTTTTGTCATGATATGGTCTATCCGACGCTCCGGATGACCATCCGAAAAGCTTTCCATTGGATAGTAATATTTACCTGAACTTCCACTCATAGTCCCCCATTTGGCGTTGATATTGCCATCTTTCCAGTACTCCAGAAGAGCACTGTATACCTCAGGTTCCGAACCCGAGGAACTGTTCATGTCGCCAATTAAGATTGCGGGTGAGTCCCCGGCCTTTAGCTTTGCAAAACGGTTCACTACTTTTGCCATGTTCAAAGCCCCGCCATGATCGGGGTGAGGGAGATGGGTTGGGAACACCCAAAATTCCTTTCCGGTAGCGATGTGCGTGAATTTAATCCAGATGAGTATACGCTCCGGATTTCCGCATTTTTGGTATGCGTCTATGGGGTTTGTGTACCATGTGTCTTCTTCTTTAGAAAGCCACACAAATCCACTTTCCTCCAATTTCAATTTTGTCCTGTTGTAAGCAAAGCCATCAGCGAAGTAATATGAAAGGGTCCCCACAGAATTCATCCTGTTTGGATATTTGAGTTCCCATTGCCAGTCTTTGATGGATGCGCACATTGCCTGCAGGGAATACTTCCCTCCGCTTATATGTGTCTCATCCAATTCGTTGAAACCTATGATGTCTGCTTTGGTCGCGCCTATGGTCCCGGCCAATGCACTGCGCACTTTTGGGTTATCCATTGACATCTCAGTGCGCCTGGTTGACGGCTTGAGAAGGTTGCAAGTAGCTACGGTAATGGTAACTTCATCCGGATTCTGCGAATTGCCAGGATCATTACCATTGACTTTCCCACATGCGCACACGAGCACTTGTGAGATGACTATTAACATAATGAGCTTCTTCATTTCTTTCATATGGCACTTACTTCATTTTTGAAATCTTGAAATCCGCAATGATTGGATAATGGTCGGATGGGATATAAAACTTGTCCACCCCTGAATGCTCCCGCTTAGTATAGCCATCAGGTTTCTGGTAGATATCTATGCAGGCATTAAGCATTGGCTCGGAAACGTACATGTAGTCAATTCTCACATCACCGCAAGTGGGCTGGAAGCTGTCCGGGTAGCGGGTATAGAACAGGTCAATAAACGGTGAATGGCTTATCATATAATCCTGAGTCTGGAATGCCAGCGATTCCGGGTTCCACTTATATGCGTAATTATCCCTCCTGCTGTATGAGTTATAGTCCCCTGCCATTATCCAGAGTTCTTTATCCGGGTCTTTTGACTTGCGGACAGTGTGATCCATGATACAGATCAGTTCCTTGATTCGGTGCTGTTCACCTTCGTATTTTTCGGCACTCTCATTCCGCCTTTCTATTGGTACGGCATAACCATATTTGCCGTGTTTGAGATGAAGTGTCACAATGTTAAGAGGCGCCTTTACCCCCTTCACGTGAACCTGATACCAGCCGCTGTAGTTTACGATGACGGTGTCAGGTTTATGACCTCTGACAATAGTGACGCTGTCAATGGGAAAGCGCGAGGTTACAACCTGAGGGTAGTTAGTGAGCCCAAAAGGAGTGGAAGTAGATGGACGGCGTGGCGTGACAACGTGATATCGATGCCCCCATCTGGAACAAAGTTCATCCCAGTGCGCCGGTAGATAACGTTCCTCATTGGGCATATGGTCCTTTGCCCTGTCATAATAAATCTGGGCGCCTTCATCAAAAATGCAGATGTCAGGATTCCAAGAGTTTACCCAATCAACAAATGCCTGATAGTGATCCGGCTGGCCAGCCCACATTCCATTCTGGATATTCCAATAGAGGACACGGAGCGTTCCATGCCTGTGTTTGGGCTTTTGAGGACCGGACGATGCAGATGGGCCAGAAGCAACAGCACAGCCTAACGCCAGCAGGGTTAGGAAAGCGATTATAACAAGGTGCTTCAGTATGTTCGTTGCCTGTCGCATTTTTATCTCTTTTAGAGCAAAGCTATAAAAAAAAGCCGGAGCGTCTATAGCTCCGGGAAAAACGGGAATCTTGAAATGAATCGGGATACTATTTAGCGCTGATTATCAGCAAACTAAATACTTTTAAAAATAAAAATCGGGAAACGATTATTTTTCTTATAGCACTGAAATAATGCGATTAAACTCTTCTTCGGGGATTGCAAGACGGGCCTTGAGTATGGACCTGAGGTTTTGAACTGTCTTAACTGAACAATGCAGCATTCCGGCAATTTCAGTGTTGTCTTTAATATCCAGTTTTATAAGAGCCAGTATACGGAGCTCGTTGCTGAGAATCTCTGTGCGCTTGGGAACGATCCTCTGTTCCGGCTTTAGGCAGGAGTTTACAACCTCAATGAAATCAGGGAAAATATCCACAAAGGCTCGGTCGAAATTATTGAACAATTCCCGCCTTTCTTCCGAAGCAATTTCGCCTGATGGACTTGTCAGTTCCAGTGCCTGGGCGGTATGTCCTTTCCTGAGGCTGGAGTTAATCTTTGTCCGGAATATGTCCAAGCGTTTAATGTACGATGAGTAAAGTTGGAAGGCTACGCCTATATAGCTTTTCGATATTTTGTCTGAACGTTCCAGATTATTCTTCAGTGAAATAATCTTCAGGCGGGAACGATTGATTTGCAATAGCGTATGAACTATTGCAACCAAAAGAATAGAAATAAGCGTTATTGTAAGCCATAGCTCCTTATTTCTCTTCTCGATTAGCCTGGTGTTGCTGTCGTTGATCTTAATTGTCTGCTCTACACCATCTACGACGCGTTTTTTTGAGCCCAGCCTCTGAAGTGAAGCGAAATAGTAATCGGAAATCTTTTTGGCCGCTTTCACTTCATTGATACTGTTCAGCAGCGATTCCACCCTCAGCAATGATGCTATATCCTGGTTGTTATTCTCTACCTCTATAATCGCCGATTGCAACAGGTCATCAAACGCTTCTCCAGTAAGGTTCCGCTCGTATAAATAAGCTATTGCAAAACGGTCATAAAGGCACGTGGCATAGGCGGCCGAATGATGATCTTCAATAATGGACATGCGTATAGCGTTATATCTTCTTGCCTCGGCGATATTCCCGGCCCTTGCTTCTTTCCTTTCAATACTGTGAAGATATTCTATACTCATTGTATCTGCCACCATAAGAAGAGAATCCCTGTAAATGTTATACAGATTGCGATACTTCCTCCTTAAGTTTTTTGGCTCATTGTAATCTGTGTACTTATTACTATAGAACAGCGCCACAGCGCGGTAATACCTTATCAAAAGATTATTTGTAAGTTTTTCTCTAGACAAGGATCTAAAGGTCTCATGAGCTTCCAGATAATAACCATACTCGGACAACTGTGCGGCCAGTCCAATTTGGGCCTCAAGCCAGAGAGAGTCTACACCGGATGACAAAGCAAACTGAGCGGCTTTTTCCAGATACACCAAAGAAGAGTCTCCCACGCAGTTGGAGAAAGCCATAGCTATATCATAATACAGGGAGAAAGTCTCATTGGTAGTTTCCCCGGGGAGCCTTTTCTTCAAAGCCTCTATCTCCTTCTCCTTCTTTTCCGAATAAACTTCCGTGCTGTCCAGAGCGGATAGAAGTTCAGCCACCAGCCCCTTGGTCCTGTCCGTATGCGGAAGCTCTCCTTTATGGCAAGAAAATAGAAGTAGCGCCGATACTATTAAAATAGAAGCCTTTTTCATCACAATTCAAAACTTTTCGCTAAGATAGTGATTCTTCTGTAATTCTCCCTATTAATCATCGCACACCAAACTGAAGACCGGAAGACGGTTTCCGTAAATAATACTGACATCGGGGGCTAGTTCCAATAATTATATTTTTCTACCAGGCCTTAATTACCCGTCTGCTTTGGTTTAATCGTTGTCTTTACCTTCAAACCATAGAGCTCCGCTATCTTGAATATGTAGCTTATAGCCATGTCATCTATGAAGAACCAACGGTTAACACCGGTATAATTCAGTCCAAGCCGGTCTGCAATGTCCTTTCGGGTAATCCCATACTTTTTCATAGCAACACGCAAGAAAGCCAAACGGCCCACGTTATCTTGGTCTTGAGACAATTCAATTTCAACAACACACAACGGTGATGATGGGTTCTCTCTATCTAAAGAGAAACTCAGCTCATACCCCAACCTGTCCACTATCTGCATGGCACAGGACAAACGCATATCATCCCTTTTAAAATAGGCAAAAATATTCTGCGGCGTCATACGCATCAAGTGGGCGAGTTCCGGTTTGGACACGCCAATTGCAGCCATAAGGCTTTCCAAGAATTGTAATCTCTTATCGTCCAACACTAATTATATTTGGATAAATGAATATTATTTGTTTATTTTGTATCACTATTATTTGATGATAGTGTTATTTTTCTTTTACAAAGATAAACAAAAATGGTTGAATTTTCAAGCAAATGTAAATGAAGCCAAACGGAGTATATGCCTTAAAAGTACTTCGAACGCCATTCAACGAGGTTGAATTTTTGTTGAATTTTGGTTGAATTAATTAACTAACACAAAAACGATATGAACACAAAACAATCACAAGAAGCTCCTCAGGAGATTTCATCCCTGATGCAAAAACCGGTCTGCATGATGTCCGGAGAAGAACTTTGCAAACTGGCACAGTATGCCCAGCAATCGAATCCAATTCATGGATCTTCTGCAACTGCTCCCCAGACGACGAACGTCATCGGCGTAAAAGCCCTTGCCGTTTACCTCGGATGCTCGGAGAGCACTATCTATTCTATCAAGAAACAGGGGATCCTGGACAAGGCGATAGTTGCACAGATCGGGCGGAAGATCATCTTCAATGCCCCTCTTGCAAGAGAACTAGCCAATGCCTACCAGCAGGAACAGCGTGACCTTAGAAGAGAGTCCGGTGAATAAGCCAATGGAAACCACGTTAGACAATCCATTCCCCCTTAACGCATTCCCTCCCCAGATGCGGTCATTCGTCACCACGGCCAAGGAAACCCTGAACTTTCCCATCCCCTATACCGCCAGCTCGATGCTGCTGGTCTTCTCTCTGGCCATAGGCAACACGCGGGTGCTCAAAGTCAAGGATGGATGGACTGTGAAACCTATTCTGTTTCTCGCCCTCGTGGGAGAGGCAGGTGCCAACAAAAGCCACCCCATATCCTTTGTACTGAAACCGGTGCTGCGCATCAACCACGAGAATCTGGACAAATACAGAAAGGAACTTGCCGATTACCGTCGGCAACTAAGTTCAGGCAATGCTTCAGCAACCGAGAAGCCTAAAGCGCGGCAGATAATCGTTTCCGACATTACTGCGGAAAGTTTGATAGACGTGCACCGGAACAATCCAAGGCGGCTATGCCTGTATTGCGATGAACTGGTAGGCTGGGTGGATAGTTTCAACCGCTACCGCAAAGGGGCGGATGAACAGATGTGGCTCAGCATCTACAGCGGCGAACCCTTGTGCGTAAACCGTAAAAGTTCAGATGATATCCTATCCATCGCAAGCCCCTTCATCGATGTCATCGGCGCCATTCAGCCGGACGTCCTCACCGAAACATTCGCTGGGAATCGGCAAAGTAACGGTTTCCTGTACAGGATTCTGCAGGCACGCTCCGATGGAAATACAAAATTGCTCTGGAACGAGAAGGGCTTCCCTCCAGACCTTGAGGCTTATTGGGAAAAGGTCGTCCGGTGGACCATTTCTGTCTGCGACAAAGAGTTCGATGTCTTTGAGACTCCCTCAGAGTATACCTTTAATGCCGATGCTGCCTTCCGTATCAGGGACTGGCAGAACGCACAGGAAGAATTCCTGGAGAGCGCAGGGACATCGGCGCAGATTGAAGCATTCAGGAAGATACAGGATTACGCCCTCAAGTTTGCGCTGATCCTACATACAATGGAAGAGGCCGACAAGGGAAAGACACAGACAACCGAGATAAGCCTTGAGACGACAGAAAAGGCCATACTCCTTGCGGAATACTTTTACCGGACAGCAAGCATTTCTCTGGAAGACATCGAGGAAAGGAAGCCTCAAAAGTACCCCAAAAAACACGGGGACTTCATACTTGCCCTTCCTCAAAGATTTGACACCGCGGAAGCCATCCGTACCGGAGCAAAACTTGGCCTTTCGGCAAGTACAGTCAACCGGATTCTGAAGAAAGGCAAGGGCGTTTTTTTCATCTGGGAGGCCCATGGCCGATACGAGAAAATATAGTGATATTTTCGACATTATTGACAATATTGACATTTTCGCAAAATGTCACAAATGCCGAAAATATCAAAAATGTCACTACTATTCCTCGGCAGAACCGAACAGTTACCTCACGGGTTATTAGGGGGGAGCAAGTTAGTGTTTCGGGATGCCCAAAACGTCTTGTCCAATGGCCGCCAAGAAAAAACATAATAATGGGGGCAGGCCCCGAAAGCCGACGGAAGAACGCCGGTCTTTGGCTGTTACCGTCAAGTTCAACGAGAGCGAGATGCGACACCTCAGAAGTTCTACGGAAAGAAGCGGAATCCCCCTTGCAGTCCTTGTCAGACGACTAGCGTTGAATGGAACGATAAAGACAAGGATAACACCTGAGGAAATGGCCCTATACAAAGACTTCTCCCGCCAGGTTCGTGGAATCGGCCAGAATCTGAACAGGATAGCAGTCTTTCTGAATATCGGCCAGACCGTTGACTCAGAGAAGGTATCGTCCACAATAAAAGAACTACAGGCGGCATTATCCGCGCTCACATCAAAATTAAAGTAATATGTATGCATTCATCCATCAGGGGGCAAACTTCGCCGGAGCCCTGGACTACATTCTGGACAGTCGCGGCGTTTACGACAAGAGCGTGCAACTTATTGGAGCAGAGGGTGTGGATATTCCTCTCTCTCCTGACGGGGAGCCGGAATTCGACGCCGACAGTATCGCCGTATCTTTCCAGATTCAAGCATCAATGAGGCCGCAGATCAGCAAGCCGGTACAACATCTTATCCTATCCTGCCCTCCGGCTGATAAGGAAAAGATGACGCCTGGATTATGGCGATCAATAGCGCAAGAGTATATGCAGAAAATGCATATCAAGGATACACAGTTCATCATAGCGTCTCATGGAGAAAAGGACAATCCGCACATACATATCATCTACAACAAAGTCGACAATGACGGACACACGGTAAATGACGGAAACTTTTATTACAGAAGCTTCAAAGTTTGTCGGGAGCTGACGCTCAAATACGGACTTGCCTGGGGAAAGGGCAAGGAAATAAGCAACGCGCAGAATATTCATAGGCCGATTGACAGCGTGAAGAAAAACGCGGCAAAACTGATTACAGAGACATTAAAAGAATCTGCCAATATGGAAGATTTCAAGCTCCGTCTTCTTGGAAAAGGGGTCATGACCCTGGAAGTAATGCGCTCAGATCGGCCAGGACTGCTGTTCAACATAATCGGCGACAACGGGCGGAAATATGCTTTTTCTGGAAGCCAGCTCAACAAGAATCTGTCATATTCAAAAGTGCAGTCTTTCTTTCGGAAAGATTGCCAGACAAAATCCCAGCAAAAGGTGGAAACGCCACGTGCCGCTGAATATGTCCATAAGATTTCAAAAGTTATAAATATCCTTTCTTCTCCAAGTCAGAAACAAGAATCCTCCGGGCAGCAGCATCCTAGTAAAGAGACAAAGGAGCAACGGGAGGCACGTTACTGGGAAGAGCAATCTGGTGCTTTAAATGTGACCTTTGAAGATCGCAGATTCGTAGAAATAATCCATTAATTGTTATATAAATATGGAAACATTTGAGACAGACGGCATCATCGATGCCTTGGCTACATTGGCCCAAAAGATTCAAACGCTGACCGAAAGTATAGAATCGGCCAAGTTTATCCCTGCCGTCCGAAAAGAGCAGCGTCAATTTGACATGAAGGCCATTGAGTCCACGATGTATCAAGCCATTCATGGGCTGGAGGTTCGCGCCACTGCTGAACTCCCTAAAGAGGCGAAGGAAGCTCTGAACGACTTTAACCAGAACCTGAAAACATTTAAACGGCGCCCTCTTTTTGACGGACGGAAAAGCCGCCGGCTCTTCATTGGAGCCTTGCTTTTTTCATTAATAGGATTATCGGGGTTACTGTATGCAGTTTACGAAACTACTTGGTCAAAGGACGCATATGCAAAGCGCGCGTACTACGTATCCGTTGAATTGGGTATTGATGAGCCAGAAAAAGCATATGACTTTGTCCAGAAGAAGTGGAGTAAACAGAAGAAACTTGTAAAGGCCAAGGTCAAATCATTCGAGTACGAAAGCCGAGAAAAACCAGATGACTCCAAATGAAAATAATGGAGTTTTTAAAACGATTTTTGGGATACGATTTGGGATATAAAATAAGAAAACCGCCTCTGAACATATTCAGAAGCGGTTTTCTGTGGAGGTGAGCGGACTCGAACCGCTGTCCAAACGTCCTGCCAGGTGGCTTTCTACATGCTTATCCGTCCTTTGGTTTTTGTGATGAGCTTGCCGGAAGGCGGGCTGGACTCACCCTTAGCCTTTAGGTCTTGACCGGATTTAAAGGCGTGGTCCGGAGCAGCCTCAAATGGATGATACCCCTTGAGGGGCCCTTAAGAGGCGGAAGGGCCGAGGGATACTCGTCGGCGGCGCAACCTTGGCGCGGCGGATTAAGCTAATTGCCTTAGGCTAATTAAGCAGCGAGTGCGTAGTTGTTGTTGGCAACTGATTTTTTGAGGTCTGAGATTTACGGGCAAGGCCTCCACGCCCGGCATGCTTACCATCCAACACTGGCGCTGTCAAAACCAAAACACCCCCATTGAATGGAATAGGACTGCAAATATAGCAATTATTCCTGGTCCGGCAATAGCCTGCGCGCGCCCATATAGCGCATCATGAAGTAAGGATGGGAGGAAGTCTGTTCCATGACACCGCCCGAAACGGAGGCGTGGATGAAGGTGAAACTTCCCCTCTCCCTGTCTACGGACACCACAATGCCCACATGGCCGATAGTTCGCACTCCCCTCTTCTTGCCGAAGAACACAAGGTCTCCCTTCTGAAGGTCGGAATAAGACTCCACGGGCCGTCCCTCACGGAACTGGACCTGGGAATATGCCGTTATGTCGTACCCGAAGTGCTTGTACACGTAACGCGTGAAACTTGAGCAGTCGAAGGCCCTGGGGCCGGCGGCGCCTAGCTTATATGGCACGCCCTTGAAGGTCCTGGCATATTCCACAACATCATCTCCCGTAACAATCTGGACGGAAGGGACGGCTTCATCATACACCTCCTGAGCCTTTACGCAAAGCGGTAAGGCAAAAAGGAAGAGTGCCACTATAAGAAGGTATGTCCGGAATCCTTTCATACGGTGCAAATGTAATCAGAATTCCGGAACCTTCAAATACTGTGCTAATAATCCCTTTGCGGCTGCATCTGGTCATCTTCCCTCTGCAGCACCTTGATTCTGCGGGCAACTACGTCCATCACCGTCCTCTCCTCGTTCTCCTGGGTCATATAGCGCCTGATCCGTACCCTGCCCGTCACCTCTATCCACATTCCCTTCTGAATCTGGAACACATCCCCTATCTGCTCTCTCCCTTCCCAGGCCGACACGTTGAACCATAATATATCCACAACCGGATTACCTTCCTTGTCCCTGGTGCTGTACTCTGTAACCACGGAGAAATTACATACGTGGGACCCGTTCACTACGTTTACATCGGCCCTGCCGACAACGCCCCTCAGTTCAATTTTGTTTAAAAATTCCATTTCCTTTTGTTTTAATTGTTAGACATTCCCCGGAGCGGGCGCGCTCCGCTTCCGGACGCCTGCAAATAAAAAGGATGATTTCTTCAAATAACACCACTGAGGCCCATAGAAGGCAATATTTTTACGTTTTTTGTGCTTTTTTACGTTTCACATGTTGTATCACGTAAAAAAGCGGGAAACGTCAAAATGTTTCACGTGATTTACGTTTTTTGATATACCACGGAAACGTAAAAAATCTTCAGAATGTTTTTTGTGATTCTTGGATATAAGGAAAAAGCTTTTGACCTTTGCCGGAAACAGAGATAGACCGGAAATGGATTACAAGGTAGATGAAAATGAAGATGTTTCCAGGTGCCTCCAGTGCGGAAGCGTCATAGACTACGGCGGCAGGCCTGACCGTAAATTCTGCTGCGCCGGCTGCAAGAACCGCTACCATAATTACAGGCGCTTCAGGAGGCGTGACACCGCACAGCGCTCCGTATTCGGGCGGCTGGAGAAAAACTATGAGATCCTGGATAATATCATCCACCTTGGACTTGGGGGCATGGACAGGGTAACCCTTGGCTACATGGGTTTTGACCCTGCATACGCAACCTCCTACTACCGCCTGGGCAGGAAACATATTTATACCTGCTTTGACATACGCTATGAACTCACCCCTTCAAAGGTGAGGAACGTGAGCCTAATTGAAAGCGGTGAGGAATCTATTTCAGAATGAGCTCCTCAATATAACCCACGGTACGGTTATCCTGGGTGAACAGACTGTCCTCAGTAAGGAAACGGTTCATTTTTTCCACAAGGTCCTCCTTCTGGAAATGGAGCTGGTTACGGACCACCGATGAACTGAGGGTAATATAGAGTTTCCCTTCACGGAAAAAGCGTTTCAGCGTGAACTCCCCCGCCCCCGAGCAGGCATCCCAGGCCTCGAAGATGCGCTGGGTATTGAGCCCCGCAGCAAGCTTCATGGATTTGATGTACTGCTTCACCACCTCATCCATTGAAACGGCTTCCTTCCTGTGTATCCTTATGGGCTCCATACTCTATTCCACCCTTGTGAAAGTACCCGATACAGTATCAAAGTAAGCGCGGTCCTCAGTGATGCGGTCTACTACTGATGACAGGCGGTTCTTGTCAGTATCTGTAATGAATATCTGGCCGAAGTCGCTTCCGGCAACCATCCCTATGAGATTTGATACGCGTCCCATGTCAAGTTTGTCAAATACGTCGTCCAGAAGCAGCATGGGGGCAAAGCCGTAAGAGCGCTTCATAATCTCATACTGGGCAAACTTGAGCGCCACCAGGAAGGATTTCTGCTGTCCCTGGGAACCTCCGCGGCGGATGGGATGGCCATCCATCGTAAAAATGAAATCGTCCCTCTGGACTCCGGCCGATGTATACCTTAACGCAAGGTCACGGTCCCTGTGAGAGGCAAAAATCTCCGTGAGCGAGCCTGCGGAAAGGTCACTCTTAAGTTCCAGGGATACGGATTCTCCGCCCCCGGAGATGAGGCGGTAATATTCTGACACAACGGGCCTGAGGTCCTCTGCCAGACGTTTTCTTGAATCAAAAATATACGCTGCCGGGCCGGCCATCCTCCCGTCTATCACTTCCAGAAGGTCGAAATCCGGCTGAATATCCTTCAGGAGCCTGTTTCTCTGGGCAAGGAGTTTAGTGTATGACTGTACGGCCGATAAATACTCCGGATCCATCTGTGAGAGGATTGCGTTGGAAAGGCGCCGCCTTTCCTCTCCGGATTCACTCACAAGGGCGCCGTCTCCGGGAGACACCATGACAACGGGAAGGGTGCCTATATGCTCTGCCATACGGGAGATGGGCTTATCGTCCCTGACAAGCTTCTTCCCTTCATCGGCCACTTTCAGGGAAAACCTTGACTCCAGGCCGTTTTCCATGGCATACACCCCGCCAAGGGTGAAACCGGCGGTGCCATAGCGGAAATTGTACCTGTCCGGTGCCGGAAATGCACTCTTTGTCATTGACAGATAATAGATTGCATCCAGGAGGTTTGTCTTCCCCTCCCCGTTGTTACCGCTGATGCAGTTTACGTTGGGAGAGAAGGACAGATCCTGAAACTCTATATTCCTGAAATCCTGTACTACTATTTTCTTTAAAGAGGGCATCTCACACGCGCGTTTGGATTGCAAATATATAAATTATTTCGTAAATTTGCAGGCTTAATCGGCCCTACGCCGGTACTATTTGATAATAAACAAGACAAAATAAATTATGGCAAAAATCACTAAAGAAGAGGAAATCCGCCAGCAGAACGTAGCGGAAGCGGTTTCCAAAGCAGAAGTTTTCTTCAAGGAGAATGGTAAACTGATTTACGGATGCGTAGCAGCGGTGCTTGTAATTGCCCTCTGCGTCCTCGCATACAACCGTTTCATCCTTCAGCCCCAGAAAAAAGAGGCCACTGAGCAGATGGCCCAGGCAGAGCGCTGGTTCCAGGCCGGTGAGTATCAGCTTGCCCTTGAGGGAGATGACAACTATCCCGGTTTTGAGGAAATCATTGACAAGTACGGTGCAAAGGCTGGCCAGGCCGTCTACATGTACGGCGGCGTAGCAAAGCTCCAGACCGCCCAGTATGAGGACGCTATCGCCCTCCTCAAGAAATACAAGGGTGAAGATCCCATACTCGCAGGCCGTGCCCAGGCATGCATCGGAGACGCACTGGTAGAGCTTGAGAACTATTCAGAGGCCATTTCCTGGTATGAGAAAGCCGCAAAGACCACAGACAATGCCTTTGCTGCTTCATACCTCCTGAAGGCCGGTATCGCCGCAGAGGCTGCCGGAGACTCCGCAAAGGCACTCTCCTTCTACAAGACCATCAAGGAAAAGTGGATGTCTGCCCCTGAGGCCATGGAGATTGACAAGTACATCAGCCGTATCCAAACTGCAGAATAATATGGGAAGAGCTTTTGAATTCCGCAAGGAACGCAAGATGAAGCGTTGGGGCCACATGGCCAAAACCTTCACAAAACTTGGAAAGGAAATCACCATCGCCGTCAAGCAGGGTGGCGCAGAGGTAACAGGTAACCCCCGTCTCCGTGCCCTCATCGCAGAGGCAAAGGCAGAGCAGATGCCAAAGGAGAACATCGAGCGCGCCATCAAGAAGGCAACTGAAGCCAAGACCGGAGACTTCAAGGAACTGGTCTACGAAGGATTCGGCCCCTTCGGCATCGCTTACCTCGTAGAGGCCGCAACGGACAACAACACCCGCACCGTGGCCAATGTCCGCAGTTACTTCACAAAGTGCGGCGGCTCCCTCCAGACCAGCGGCAGCGTGGCCTTCATGTTTGACCACAAGTGCGTATTCCGCATCAAGGAAGACCCTGCAAAGCCCATCGATACAGATGAACTTGAGCTTGAGCTCATTGACTTCGGCGCAGAGGAAGTCTTCAAGCAGGAAGTGGAGGACGAGGACGAAAACGTGCACGTGGAAATCTCCATCTACGGAGACTACACCGCTTACGGCCAAATCCAAAAGTACATTGAGGAAAAGGGTTATGAACTGGTTTCCGGCGGCTTTGAGCAAATTCCCAACGTGGATCTCAAGGAAGTTACCGCGGAGCAGCGCGCAACTCTTGACAAACTCACCGGCCTCCTTGAGGACGATGAAGACGTCACCAACGTTTACACCACCCTTGCACCTGAGGCCGAGTAATATTTTACGGATAATTCCCGTAGTGGGAATGCTGGCGTTATCATCTTGCGCCAGCATTCCTGTTATTAATAAATCCAGTGAGCTGTATCTTGCCGGTCCGGCCATAAGGAATTATCAGCCAGAAGGATTAGTGGAAGAGGTGCAGTATGAGTGCAGCGTAACCGGTCCCACCCACAGGAGGATGATAGTGTATCTTCCAAAGGATTATTACACCTCCGGAGAAAGGTATCCTGTCCTGTATCTTCTTCACGGTGCCCGCGGCTATGAAACTTCCTGGATAAGGTTCGGGGAGGTTTACAAGAGCACAGACAGCCTCTGGCGTGAAGGGAAGGCGGAGCACTGCATAATTGTGATGCCCAACATCAACCAGTACAACGACGATGAAGATTATGCCGGCGGCCGTGCAAAAAACGCCTTTGAATCCATCTGGGAGGTTGACGGCAAGGCCGAATGGTCCTTTGTGCATGACGTTGTGATGCTCACCGACAGCCTCTACCGCACAATCCCCGACAAAGACCACAGGGCAATTGCCGGTCTGTCCATTGGAGGCTACCAGAGCATATACTTCGGCGCTAATTATCCGGATATCTTCGGCTATATCTGCGCCATGTCCCCATATTTCTGGGCTACGGGAAAGAATCACGCCTACAACCAGGCCTTCTACGGTAATTTCAAGGAAAAACTGGACACCCAGTTCCGGGAACTCCCTCCTTCCGGGTACTACCTTTATGCCGGCAAGTGGGACATTACCCGCCCCTCAACCCTGAAGTTCCATCGCAGGCTCACCCGCAAAGGCTACGCCCACAGTTACACAAAATATCCCGGTTCCCATGACTGGCCGGATGGCTGGACCCAGGAATACAAGGATATGTTCCAGAAGCTTTTCAAATGAGAATCCGCCATATCATTCTGTCACTGGCAATCACCATTGCCGGCATCTCCGCGGAAGCCCAGCAGCTCCCCAATATGGGTTTTGACCAGTGGTCAAAGAAAAACGGATGCTGGAACCCCTACCCCAAGGACAGCCAAACCACAACCTGGGACACTGCAAACCATGGTCTCAGCATGTTCGGCATTAACGGAGCAACACCGGAATATGAGCACGTAGCCGTTTCCGGGCCAGGAAAAGCCGCTGTGAAGGTGGAAACTAAACAGACTCTTGGAATCCTTGTTGCCGGAACCATCTATACGGGTAAATTTCTCAAGATAGTGAAAATGTCCGGGGCAAAGATCCAGATGGGCGTTCCCTTTACGGGCCGTCCCAAAAGCCTCTCCGGATACATTCATTATATACCCGGCAGGATTGATGTAGCTTCAAAGGGTATGCAGCGCTACATCGGCACAATGGACAACGCCAAAATAGAGGTATCCCTCAGGGAAGGCAAGGATCTGGAGATCGTAGACTCAACTGATGAGAAGTTCAAGACAGAGCAGGGTGCTAATTACCCCGGCACTGTAGGTCATGGAGTAATGTTTTTCAAGGAGGACACCGGCGGGTACATCCGCTTTGAGATTCCCATTCAGTACCTTAATGACCACACACCATCCAACATCGTCATCTCTGCATCCTCCAGCCGTTACGCACAGCAGTATACTGGCAGCACCGGCAGCGTGATGTACCTTGACGAGCTTAAGCTGAACTATTAAACTATGAAAATCCTATTTGTCGTAAATAATTACTACGCCACCGGAAACGGGCTTTCAGCTTCGGCAAGGCGCACAGTAGAATACCTTAAGAAAGCCGGGCAGGATGTAAGAGTCCTTTCCGGCCCCAATCACAACCCGGACGGTCCCCAGCCTGATTATCTCCTTGAGGACTACAAATTCCCATTTTTGGATTTCCTTATAACCGGCAACGGCTATCATTTTGCCCAGAGCAACCTCCCGCTTATGGAAGAGGCCGCAAAATGGGCCGATGTAATCCATCTTGAGGAGCCTTTCGTGATCCAGGACAGGATGATCAAGATCTGCGAGAAACTGGGTAAGCCCATCACAGGCACATACCACCTGCACCCGGAGAACATCACCATGGCATATGGCCCCGCCCTTCGCTGGAAGGGCCTCAACCGCCGTATCCTGAGAAGCTGGAGAGACCTCACTTTCAACCACTGCAGCTATGTGCAGTGTCCCACCCAGAACGTCCAGGACCGCCTGAGGCGCTATCATTTCACAAGTCAGCTCCTCCATATCTCCAACGGTATCATCCCGGACAAATGCATCCGTCCGCTCACTCCCCCGGAAGATTACCTTGACCCTTCAAGGCCCTTCAAGGTTGTGTGTATCGGCCGCCTTTCCATAGAAAAGGACCAGTACACGCTGCTGGAAGCCATGAAATACTCCAAGTATGCAAAGCGCATCCAGCTCCAGTTTGCAGGAACCGGCCTTAAGGAAGAAGACATAAAGAAAAAAGCCCACAAGCTGTATGAAGACGGCGTTGTAGGATATGATCCCCAGTTCTTCTTCCTGGACCGTGACGGTCTCAGGAATCTTGCCGCCACTTCCGACATGTGCATCCACTGCGCATTCATAGAGGTGGAAGGCCTCTCCATCATGGAGGCCATCCAGCAGGCCGCAATGCCCATCATAGCGGAAGGTCCGGTAACCGGAACCTCCCAGTTTGTGGTTTCAAGGAAGAACCTCTTCCCAGCCAAGAATCCGGAAGCCCTTGCCCACCGCATAGATTATTGGCTGGACAGGCCCCAGGAGCGCTGGGAATCCGGTTTTGCCCACGCAGCACGCCTTGACAAATTCAGCATGGAGAAGACCATCAAAAGGCTCACCGCAATGTTTGAGAAGGCCATAGAGGAAAACAAAGGTAAATAATGCTTGCATTCCGCTACATATTAACTTCGCTTGGGAGCAAACTGAAGGAATCCCTTCTGTCTGTCCTCCCTGTAAGCGTTCTTGTAGTGGCGCTCTCACTCACCCCCTGGGTGGACATCCCCTTGAAGGAGCTCAACGTCTTCGTAGCGGGAGCCCTGATGCTCATCCTTGGTATCGGCCTTTTCAATCTTGGGGCCGATATGGCCATGACCCCCATGGGCCAGTACATCGGGGAAGGCCTCACCAAGTCAAAGAGGATGGGCATCCTCATAGGCGTTGCATTTGTGATGGGGGCCCTCATCACAATAGCGGAACCTGACCTTGCGGTGCTTGCAGAGCAGGTTAGCTCCATTATGAACGGCACAGTCCTTATAGCCACCGTGGGCGTAGGAGTTGGCCTTATGCTCATGCTGGGAGTAATCAAGATAATCTTCCACGGTGACCTTACAAGTCTCCTCCTTTATGGCTACATGGCCCTTTTCTGCCTGGCGGCAGTGCTCATAGACCAGGGCCGTGGTTCCATGCTGTCCCTGTCCTTCGACTCCGGCGGCGTTACCACCGGCCCCATCACGGTCCCCTTCCTTATGGCCATAGGTGTGGGTATAGCAATGACTATAGGCGGCCGCGGCGCATCTGAAAACAGCTTCGGCCTTATAGCACTTTGTTCCGTCGGCCCTATCATAGCGGTTCTGGCCCTGTCCATGTTCTCTGAAGGGAGCCTGTCTTTCGCCATCCCGGATTACTCCATGGAAGGAATCCTTGATAACGGAGTACTGGGCCTTTTCAAGGAGAAGATGTGGAGCGTGGCGGTGTCGCTGTTCCTGGTGGTGTTCGTGTTCATAATAATCCAGGCCGCTATCCTGAAACTCCCCTGGAGCAAGCTCTTCCAGATCCTTATGGGCATAACATACACGTTTATCGGCCTTGTGCTCTTCCTATCGGCCGTAGAACTTGCCTTCATGCCCATAGGATTCAAACTTGGCACCCAGCTCGCCGCACATAATCACTGGATAATGATCGGCTTCGCCTTTGTCCTTGGTAATGTGGTGGTGCTGGCAGAGCCTGCCGTGCAGGTTCTGAACAAGCAGGTGGAGGAAATCACCGGCGGGGAGGTCTCGAAGAGGCAGATGATGATGGCCCTTTCAATTGGCGTGGGCGTTTCTATCGGCCTTTCCCTTCTCAGGGTCCATTACGGATTTTCCCTTCTGTACTACCTTGTACCTGGGTATCTCCTGTCCCTGGGTCTCTCATTCATGGTGCCCAAGCTCTACACCGCCATTGCATTTGACTCCGGCGGCGTAGCCAGCGGTCCCCTCACCTCCAGCTTCATCCTACCCATGGTCATCGGCGCCTGCGTATCCATGCAGGGAGCCCCGGCGGTGCTGGATTTTGCGTTTGGCGTGGTGGCAATGGTGGCCATGACCCCGCTCATCACCATCCAGTCCCTGGGATTCAAGTCCGTTCTCAGCGTACAGTACCGTAAGACCATAAGGATGCGCCGTATCCTTAAGGCCGATGAAGACCAGATCATCTACTTTGAATAACCCCGCCTATGGAAGAGAACAAACACAATATAGCCCCGGTCAAGCTTGAGATGCTCATGGCCATCGTGCACAACGAGAAAGCCAAGTACTACTCAAGCCTCATCCAGGCCCATCAGGCAAACCTTCAGTTCACAATGCCCGCAAAGGGCACATCGCACCTCATTCTGCAGTACCTTGGCCTGGAAGAGAAGCCCAAATCCCTTATCATAGCCATAGTACGCTCCGACGAAGCATCCGGCATAATCTCAGAACTGGAGGAAAACTTCAAGAAAGGCAAAACCTACAAGGGAATTGCATTCACAGTACGCCTTACCAGCGTAATTGGCACAATGGTATACGGCTTTTTGGCAAATGAAAAATCTACAGTAAAGGAGGAAGCATAATATGGAAGGAAATGGAAAGTTTGAACTGATTGTATGCATAGTCAATGCAGGATTCTCCCAGAACGTAATGGCTGCAGCCAGAAAGGCCGGCGCCAGGGGCGGATCCATCCTCCGCGGCCGCGGCTCCGCAAACCCTGAATCCGAAGAATTCTTCAACATCACCATCCAGCCGGATAAGGAAGTGATCCTCATCCTTGCAAGCGAAGACTCCAAGGATGCTATCCTGAAGGCCATCTATAAAGACAGCGGTCTCACCACTGACGCCAACGGAATTGCGTTCACGCTTCCGGTAGAACGTACAACGTTCACAATGCCAAAAGAGTTGGATGAAGCATAAAAGTGACGGTGATGTGACAAATAAAGTCACATCACCGTCAAAAAAGCCATAAAAATGCGGGTGGTGTGCCAGAAAAAGTCACACCACCTGCATTTTATATGAATATGTATTTGCAGATGAACAGCGCTGCAAGGATCCACATGGTGATGGAGATTTCCTTGAACTTGCCTGCTACAACGTGGCAGAGGACATAAGAGATGACGCCGATGAGGATACCGTCACTGATGCTGTATGCAAGGGGCATCATGATGATGGTAAGGAAGGCGGGGATAGCCCTGCAGTAGTCTTCCCAGTGGATGCTCTTCAGAGGAGACATCATCATGACACCAACCACTATGAGAGCCGGAGCCGTTGCTGCACCGGGGATGGCCAGGAACAGAGGGCTGAAGAACAGTGCCAGGACAAAGCAGATTGCTGTTGAGAAGGCGGTAAGGCCGGTACGGCCGCCCTCACCTACTCCGGATGCGCTCTCAACATAAGTGGTGGTGGTGGAAGTACCAAGGCAGGCGCCGCATACGGTGGCGATTGAATCGGCCAGGAACATCTTCTCCATACCGGGAATGTCGTCCTTGCGGTTGCCTTCCGGGATGAGGTCTGTTCCCTGATGAACGCCGATGATGGTTCCCATTGTGTCGAACATGTCGATGAACAGGAATGTGAAAACTACCACCAGCATATCCAGGGTGAGGATGTTGTGCCACTCGAACTTGAAGGCGATGGGCTCCACGCTTGCGGGCAGGGAAACCACTCCGCTGAGTTTGGTGATTGCTTCACCCGTTGCAGGATCCTTGATGATAAGGCCAAGTGCGGTGGTTGCAAGGATACCCCAGAGGATGCCTCCGCGGATCTTTGCCATCACAAGGCCGGCGGTGATGAACAGGCCGATCATGCCAAGGAGAGCCTTACCCTCCGTGATGTGGCCGAGGCCAACCAGAGTGGCATCGTTGTTCACGATGATACCGGCGTTCTGCATGCCGATAAAGGCAATGAAAAGGCCGATACCGGCACCGATTGCCTTTTTCAGGGTGCCGGGGATGGCGTTAAGCAGCCAGCTGCGCACCTTGGTGAGGGTGAGGACGATGAAAAGGAGACCTTCAATAAGGACTGCCGTTAGTGCAAACTGCCAGCTGTAACCCATTCCAAGGCACACTGTGTACACGAAGAAGGCATTCAGGCCCATACCAGGGGCAAGGGCGAAAGGCTTCTTGGCGTAGAGTGCCATGACCAGGGTACCGATGATGGCTGCAACAGCGGTAGCGGTGAATACGCTGCCTGCGGGCATTCCGGGAAGAGCGCTGAAGATTCCAGGGTTCACGGCCAGGATATAGGCCATGGTGAGGAAGGTGGTGATACCGGCAAGGATTTCTGTCCTTACGTTGTTCTTTTTGCTGTCAAAGCCGAAGAGCTTCTCGAATGCAGGTTTCATGGGGCTTTCCTCCTATATTAGAATACCCACTTGATACCGGCGCAGGGACGTGCGCGGAAACCGGCGAGCGTGCCGAAGTCGTAGCTGAGCTCTACCTCGCCGCCGACATTGAGGTTAGGAACGCCGAAGTGCTGGCCAACATTGTACCAGATCTGGGGCTCGGAGATGAACACAAACTGAGAGGTCTTGGCAGAGAGAGGATCGCGATAACCTAAACCAGGAGCAAGATTGTCAGACCAGTTGAACACGGTGTGGTTCTCGAACCAGAAATCGGCAAAACCGCTGAAACGGAGACCGGTCACGCCAAAGAGGTCCTGCATTCCCCATACGAAGGTGAACTGGAGAGGAACAATGCTTCTGCGGGCGTTACCCTCAAGGTCATTGTCAATGTAATGGATATACTTGCCCAGGAGCTTGAAGTTAAACGTGTTCTTGAAGTCGCTGCTGTGCAGGAAATAATCAATACCGCCAAGGACTGCGTTGTTGATGGTGTAACCGTTGTAGACACCGCCGTTGTACTCTACCTGGAGGCTGAAATCACCAAGGACCGGAACGTTCTGCCAGAAATTCAGGCAGCGTGCAATCTCAAGATATGTTCCGCTGGGAGCATAGAGCTTGTTGTTGTTGTCACGACTGTTGAAATCGTGATCCACAAAGAAGAAGGTGTTACCCCAGTTGTCACCGTAGAAACCTTCCACGGTAGTAGTTACGTGCTGACGATCCTTTGCGAAATCGTAAAACACCTGAACGTTGGTCTGCGCCTTGGCAACCTGGCCAAGTGCAAGAGTTGCTACAGCAACTGCAAGAATAGTTTTTTTAGACATAAATAAAGCGTAGTTTATGAATGTTATGTATGTTAAAAATTTACACCCGGCCTAGCTGGCCGGGTGTTATGCTACTTGCGCAGTGAGGGGTTGATCTCAAAATCCACCGCCTTGTCACCGTTTGGGTTTGCCCCGAACTCGTAGTCCTTACCAGGCAGGATGGCATTGAGGATTACGCCCACCAGGGCAGCCACGGCAAGGCCGCTGAGCTTGGTGAAGCCAAGGTCTATGGCATCACCGGCGCCGTACTTGATGCCGATTGCAAGCACCAGGATGAGGGCAGCCACAAGGACGTTACGGCTCTTGGTGAAGTCTACCTGGTTTTCAACGATATTGCGTACACCCACAGCGGAAATCATACCGTAGAGCACCAGGGACACGCCGCCGATTGTGGAAGCGGGCATGCATGCGATGAGGGCGCTGAACTTGGGGCAGAAGCTGAGGATGATGGCAAATACTGCGGCGATGCGGATAACCTTGGGGTCATAGACCTTGGTAAGGTTGAGGACACCGGTATTCTCACCGTAAGTGGTGTTTGCGGGAGCGCCAAAAAGGGAAGCCAGCATAGTTGCAAGGCCGTCTCCCATGAGGGTACGGTGCAGGCCCGGATCCTCAAGGTAGTTGATACCAGTTGTTGAGGAGATGGCGCACATGTCTCCGATATGCTCCATCATAGTTGCAAGGGAAATAGGGACAATAGCAATGATTGCGCTCACGATAAGGCCCCAGTTTGGATTGCTGAACACACTCATGGCAGTATTCTCCCACCTGAAAGGAGCACCGAACCAGGCGGCATCCTTCACGGCGGAGAAATCGCACTGGCCAAAGCATGCGGCAACAAGGTATGAACCCAGCACGCCCAGGAGGATAGGGATGATCCTTATCATGCCCTTACCCCAGATGTTGCACACAACGATGATGGCAATTGCAAGGAGGGCGATCCACCAGTTGGAGTTGCAGTTCTGGATTGCGCTGCCGCTAAGGGTAAGTCCGATAGCGATGATGATGGGACCTGTCACGATGGGCGGGAAGAAACGCATCACCTTCTTTGCGCCGAAAGCGGAGATAAGGCCGGCCAGGACAAAATAAATAATGCCTGCAGAGAATACTCCGATGCAGGCATAAGGTAAAGATTCAGCGGCCGAGAGGCCCTCCTGTGCTCCCATTGAGACTACTGCAGCGTAGCCACCAAGGAAAGCGAAGGACGATCCCAGAAACGCCGGCACCCGCATTTTGGTAAGAAGGTGGAAGATGAGGGTACCAAGTCCTGCGAACAGCAGGGTGGCACTCATGGAAAGACCCGTGATGACGGGAACCAGAACCGTGGCTCCGAACATGGCGAACATGTGCTGGAGACCGAGGGTTAGCATCTTGCCCCTACCGAGAGTACGGGCGTCGTAGATGGCTTGCTGAGAATTTGTCATAAATATAATAAGGTTTGTGTAATGATTTCCTTACCCCTCAGGCCTATTATGACCAGACAAAGATAGATATTAAAAATTTTTAAAACAACGGGGCGCTCAAAAATTCCCGCAAAAAGTTATCAACACCACTTATCAACAGGCCAAAAAAAAGGGAATCTTAAGCGATTCCCTTTCCATGACAGTTCTTGTATTTTAGGCCGCTGCCGCAGGGGCAGGGGTCATTTCTTCCAACATGCTTATCCACGCGTACAGGCATGTGGGCGCGCTGTTCACCGTTTGTGGAGAGCTGCGAAGGATCAGTGCCGTGCATCTGCTGGAGGTTGCGGTTGGGCTGATTTGCCGGGCGCGCCTCACGGGCATCTGAGGCATCCCTGAGCGGGATGAATGCACGGAGAAGGAACGTAAGTACTTCCTCGTTGAGCTTTTCGAGCATCTCCGTAAAGAGGTTGTAGCTCTCAAGCTTGTACACCACCAGAGGGTCTTTCTGCTCATAGGCGGCGTTCTGGACGCTCTGACGGAGATCGTCCATATCCCTCAGGTGCTGCTTCCAGTAGTCATCTATATAATATAGGATGATGCTGCGGCTGAGGGCCTTCGCGATTTCACGGCTTTCAGTCTCATATGCCTTCTTGAGGTTCACTGAGAGGTTGAGCTGCTTCTTACCGTTGGTGATGGGAATGGCGATATTCTCGTACATGCTTCCCTGCTTCTCAAAGACGGTCTTGATGACGGGATTCACCTTCTGGATCATGGTGTCCATACGGCGGGCATACACCTCCTGCATGTGCTGGGCAAGCTTTGCGGCAATCTCCTGAGGCTTTGCATCGGCATAGAAAGCCTCGTCAAAGCCAAGGTCTATGGAGAGTTTTCCAATTACATACTCCTCAAACTCAGAGAAACTCATGCCCTCACTCTGCTGCACAAGGATGTTGGCTGTGTCCTCCATCATGTTCTGGACGTCAATCTCAATGCGCTCTCCGGAAAGGGCGTTGCGGCGGCGAGAGTACACGGCCTCACGCTGATAGTTCATAACGTCGTCGTATTCCAGGGTACGTTTACGCCAGCCGAAATGGTTCTCCTCAACCCTTCTCTGGGCCGATTCTATGCTCTTGGAGAGCATTCCACTCACAAGGGCCTCGTCATCGGCCATACCAAGCTTGTCAACAACGCCTGCAATACGCTCACTGCCGAACTTACGCATAAGGTCATCCTCCAGGGAGATGTAGAAGCATGAGCTACCGGGGTCTCCCTGACGGCCGGCGCGGCCACGGAGCTGACGGTCTACGCGACGGGAGTCGTGGCGTGTGGTGCCGATGATCGCAAGACCGCCGGCGTCCTTCACCTCCTGGGTGAGCTTGATATCCGTACCACGGCCAGCCATATTGGTTGCGATGGTAACCTTGCCTTTCTGACCGGCCTGGGCCACGATTTCAGCCTCACGGGCGTGCTCCTTGGCGTTGAGGACGTTGGCCTTGATGCCGCGCATACTCATCATGCGGGCAAGCAGTTCAGACGTTTCAACGTCCGTGGTACCAACCAGCACCGGGCGTCCGGCATCTGAGAGTTCCACAACCTTGTCTATGACAGCGTTGAACTTGGCCTTCTTGGTCTTGTAGATAATATCGTTTTGGTCGTCCCTGATAACGGGCCTGTTGGTGGGGATAACCACAACATCCAGCTTGTAGATGTCCCAGAACTCACCTGCCTCCGTTTCTGCGGTACCGGTCATACCGGCCAGCTTGTGGTACATACGGAAGTAGTTCTGGAGGGTGATGGTTGCGAAGGTCTGGGTTGCGGCCTCAACCTTCACGTTCTCCTTGGCCTCCACTGCCTGGTGCAGACCATCGCTCCAGCGGCGGCCTTCCATTATACGGCCGGTGGACTCATCCACAATCTTCACCTTGTTGTCTACAATCACGTAGTCGATGTCCTTGGTGAACATTGCGTATGCCTTCAGGAGCTGTATCACGGTGTGCACGCGCTCGCTCTTCAGGGAGAAGTCCTCCATGAGGGCGTCCTTCTTCTCTGCCTTCTCTGCGGCGCTGAGGGTGGTGTCATGGGTAATATCGGCAATGGCGCTTCCCATATCCGGGAGCACGAAGAAGTTGGGGTCACTGACGCTACCGGCAAGGGCGTCGTGGCCCTTATCCGTCATATCAACGGAGTTCAGGATCTCATTGATGACAAAATACAGGGGATCCGTAACTGTTGGCATCTCACGCTCGTTGTCCTGCATGTAGTAGGCTTCCGTCTTCTGCATGAGGGCCTTCATACCGGGCTCCGAGAGGAACTTGATGAGGGGCTGATACTTGGGAAGTCCCTTGTGGCAGCGGTAGAGAAGCAGGCCGCCGTCCTTCTCATTGCCCGCAGCGATGAGTTTCTTGGCCTCGTTGAGGGTGGTGTTCACAAGAGCTCTCTGCTTGTTGTAGAGGCTCTCCACATAGGGCCGATACTCCATGAACTGTTCATCGCCGGAAGCCTTTTCCATAGGACCGGAAATGATAAGGGGCGTACGCGCATCGTCAATGAGCACGGAGTCTACCTCATCCACAATGGCATAGTGGTGCTTGCGCTGGACAAGGTCCGTCATGCGGGAGCACATGTTGTCACGGAGGTAGTCAAAGCCGAACTCGTTGTTGGTACCAAAGGTAATGTCGCACTCATAGGCCTTACGGCGGGCATCTGAATTGGGCCGATGCTTGTCTATGCAGTCTACGGAAAGGCCATGGAACATATAGAGCGGGCCCATCCACTCCGAGTCACGTTTGGAGAGGTAGTCGTTCACGGTAACAACGTGTACGCCCTTTCCTGCAAGTGCGTTGAGGAACACGGGAAGGGTGGCAACAAGGGTCTTACCCTCACCGGTTGCCATTTCGGCAATCATACCCCTCTGGTCCTTGTTGGTCTTGACACCGCCGTTGAGGACTATACCGCCGATGAGCTGGACATCGTAGTGGACCATGTCCCAGGTAATCTCATTACCGCCGGCCTGCCAGTGGTTGTGCCAGATGGCCTTGTCTCCCTGAATCTCCACAAAGTCACGGCTTTCCGCCGCAAGCTTCTTGTCAAATTCAGAAGCCGTAACCTCCACTGTCTCATTCTGGGCGAAACGGCGTGCGGTGGACTTCATGATTGCAAAGGCCTCGGGGAGAAGCTCATTGAGGATAACCTCAATTGCCTCGTCCTCATCCTTCACAAGTTTATCTGACTCCGTTGCCAGGGCTTCCTTTTCCTCTATGGGGATATCTTCCTCAATACGGGCCTTTATTTCCGCAATGCGGTCCTCGAAGGGCTTTTCAACCTCGAAGATCTTTGCGCGGAGGGCGGCGCTGCGCTCCCTAAGGCCATCGGCCGATAATGCGTCAATTTCAGGATATGCTGCAAGGACCTTCTGAAGATAAGGCTTGATAGCCTTCATGTCACGGTCACTCTTGGATCCAAATATTTTCTTAAGTATGTCTGCTACTGCCATATTATGACATTATTTACTAAATCTTACAAATATACGAACATCGGCGCAATTTATCAAATCGCGTGCCTCCGGCATTTCCTGACAGTTGGCAGTGCCTTACATATGGAAATGAAGTGTTTAAGTGGCAGGAAACTGACATATTTGGCAGTTTTTACTGCCGTGAACAGGCACACGAAGAAGAATCTCTCCCATAAAGGCCTGTTTATGTCACAAAGCCGGACAAGTGACCCTATCCGGTAATTTCTGTCAATTATCTTCTCTTTTGCCTCTTTTCTCTGAGCCCTGTCGTGCACGGCACGCGCCTCAGGCACCACTCCCATCGTGAATCCGTGATACCGGGCCCTGTTGCACCAGTCGTCGTCCTGGCCGTACAACGGGAACAATTCCTCATTGAAAAGGCCGATTTTCCGAATGGCCGCTGTGGGCACAAGCCAGTGCGCAGCAGGAGGAGTTTTGTCTTTTTTGAATAATCTGTCCAGTTCCTTGTAACCATCCTGGTACTGGAGGGGGCTCAGGACAGCGTATTCAGGGTGGGAATCGGCGGCGGCAACAAGGGTTTCAAGGGCGCCGGCCTCAAGCCATGCATCCTGGTTCAGGAGGTAGACGTAGTCATAGCCTTTTTTCAAGGCGTATTCAAAGCCAAGGTTGTTGGCCTTGGAAAAACCAAGGTTCTCTGCGCAGCGGATAAGTTTCACCTGCGGAAAATGCCCCTGGATATAATCTGCACTGCCGTCAGTGGAGTCATTGTCCACAACAAATACATCTACCGTCATGGCCGACTCAGATAGGCCATCTCCTGCCACAGATCCAAGACAGCGGTCAAGCCACTTCATCCCGTTGTAGGTTACAACTATTACAAGAACTTTTTTCATGGCCTGAACCGTTTGAAGATTTCTTTTGGAGTATCGCTGGAAAATACGGCTTTCATAACATTCAGGGCCGATTTCCTCATAATCACATTGCGGCCTTTACGCGGGAGGAAGAAGTATTTCACGGCGCGGAGGGCCTCAAAGCACCAGATAAAGCACTTCAGCCACAGTGGCTCACCGTAAAAGATCATGGAGCCCCTCACCCTTGCAGGCTTAATAGCCTGCTCCAGGGCCGATACAGAGCCACCTGCCAGATGCGTCACAGACACCTCAGGGTTTGCCCACACCGTGTATCCCATGTCATTTAGCTTATGCCCCAGGGCAATATCCTCCGGGGTAAAGAAAAACCTCTCGTCAAACCATCCCGCTTCCCTGAACACCTTAGTCTTTATAAGGAAACACGCACCGTTAAGCGTATATGTCTGGAATATGGAGGAAGACGGAATTGGAGATTCATCTACAAGATGGAGATAGTGCTTTGCGTAGCGCCAGGGAGTCCAGGGATCACGGCCGCAGGTCTGTACACGGCCATCCGGGAAGCGGATGCAGGGAGAGACGGCAGCGGCAGATTCCGGAAGGCTCTCAAGGTCCTTCACAAGGGTGTCAATGAGCGGCATCCGGAGAAGGGTGTCGTCATTGAGGATAAGGCAATATCGGCCCGACACCGCCTTCAGGGCAAGGTTATTGTTCTCCGAGAACCCCCTCAGTTCCATGCTGGGAATGATTGTGACCCAGGGGTATCGGCCCCTAAGTGTCTCAAGGTTTTCCGGGGAAAACATATATGCCACCACCAGGGTCTCATAGGACACAGTTGTATGCTCCCTGATGCTGTCCAGACACGGAAAAAGGATGTCCGGACGGTTCATGCACACTATGACTATACTTACCTTAGGCATAACAGCACGGCTTTTCTCCACAGGAGGCGGATGTTATACTGAAGGTTTGCCCAGTTCAGTTTTCCGGGCTGGTTCTGCGGGCCTTTCACAGGATGGTTGACGTACTTCACAAACGGGACGTTACGGGCATTGAGGCCGGGGCCAAAGAGAAGAGATGGATTAAGGCCGATTGTATGAAGCGCCGGAGTAAATGCAAGCTGGTCACGGCTGCCGCCGGTTTTCTCAAGAAACTGCCACCAGAGATTGTCCAGGGCAATGATCTTAAGATTATTATGCTCCCTGGCAATGATATTGGTCTCCGCCAGACCAACATGGCGGGGCATACACATTTTACGGAGATACCGGTGCCACTTCACGGCCGTTCCGGTACTAACCTTGTCTTTCAGGAAGCAGTACCTTAGTTCTTCCCATACGCAGTCCCTTTCTGGATGTTCCAGCACACGGAGAAGACCAATATCGGCCGATTTTGCTCCTGGCTGCGTGCTGGAGCACGTGGTGAAGAGCAAAAAAGGCTGTTTTTGCTCTTGGAGAAGTGCTGAATAAAACTCCGGGGCACAGATGAGCAGATTTGCATCCATGAAAACGGAGTAATCGTACTCCGGAAGCAGGATGTGCGGATGCATCTTGGCCCAGCGGGCGCGCATCACGGGAGTGCCTTCAAAAGGAATTGTCCTCAGTTTCCACACTCCGTCCTGCCCCTCACTGTCGCCAAAGCAGATGTAATCCCAGTCCGGAGACACTGCTACGGGCTGTTCCAGGCGGTCATAGCCACCGGTAAGGACGGTATAGATTACTTTTTGAGCCACGGCAGTTTACTTCTCACATAAGCCTTCTCCCCTTCCGTAAGGCCCACCTGCCAGATGGCAGTGGCCATGGAGACGGCGCCAAGGGCGGCGGTCACAAGGAAACGCCACCATGCGGCCGGAAGGACCTCCGGGATGAAAGATATGACGATGAGTGTCATAAGCCCGGGTGCCAAGGCCGGCCACAGGCCTTTCTTCCAGTAATCATCAAGCGGAAGTCCCGTTTCCTTATGGGCAACACGCATCATCACAATGGACTTGATGATATATATCACCGCAAATGCCGCATATCCCACCCACGCGGGAGCACCAAGGCGGTATGCCACATAGGTTATGGGGAACGCCAGGGATGCCACAAGACTGGTCCAGATGTAGTAGCGGCGTATCCTGCCGCCGGCCTGCACCAGTACATTGAGGGTACCCGGGGTGAAGTCTATCACAAAGCATAGAAGCGTTAGCTTTGTGAAGAAGGCTGCCTCCGGGGGCACTGAGCCTAGCCACAGGGAAAGGATAGTATCGGCATCCGTGAAAAACGGCAGGGCAAGCACCCAGAGAATCCAGAAATAGTATTTGGAGCCCTTGCACACAAGTTCAAAGGCGTATTCCCTGTTTCCGCTCACGTAGGCTTTGGTGAGGGCGGGATTCAGGGCCAGGGCAATGTTTGTTGCAAACTGGCGCACAACCTGCTCCACTTTATCGGCAACTCCCCTTGCGGCGTTCATCCCTACCCCAAAGAAAAGGTTCATAAGCTGGTTGATACCCTGGGTATTAAGCATATTCGCACCGCTTCCAAGGAAGTTCCAGCCTGCGAATGCTCCCATTTCCTTTACCAGCAAGCCATCCGTCCTCCATGGAGCGCGGGACTCGGGGAAACGGCTCAGGGCGTAAGCCGCATAAGCGCCCCTGGAAAGGAGCGCCGCCCCCACAAGGAGCCAGGCGTAGACTACCAGTTTATCGGCGGGAGAAAACCATACGGCAGCGGCTATTCCAAGCTTTAAAACGGCCTCCAGGATGGCTATGACGGCGTATGCGCCCATATGCTCATGGGCGTTTATATCGGCCGTGAAAGGGATGCTCATAAGGTTCACGACAAGAACCATGAGCGATGTATGGAGCACAACGGTTGCAGCACCCATCCTCTCCGGAGGAATCACCATCTTGTGTGAGAGATACCACAGACCGGCGGTTTCCGTAAGGAGGATGATAATGAGGCAGAATGCCCCCATCACCGCCAAGGAGGTGCCGAAGATGGTCTTTAGCCGCTCCGGATCACCTTTTCCAAGGCCCACTGTGATGTACCTGCTTATGGCCGATGCAACGGTGTTCATCACCAGAAGCGCCATTGTAACAACGCCGCCCACAGCACTGTACACACCGTAATCCGTGATGCCAAGCGCCCGTAGGATTATGCGGTATGTGAACAGGCCGATGATCATCATCAGCCCCATACGGAAATACAGAAGGACCGTATTTCGTGCGATCCTTCTGCTTGATTCCGATATGTTTACGCCGTTACTCAGGTTTGTAGGAGTCTTTGAGAGCGGTGGTCTTGTTAAAGACGGGGTGCTCAGGGGTGGAGTCCTTGTCAAGGACGTAATAACCGGTACGCTCAAACTGGACGGCGATGCCGGACTTGTCTTCAAGAAGGGCGGGCTCTGCGTATCCCTTGCCTATGATGAGTGAATCTGGATTGAGGAAGTCCTTGTAATCACGGTCCTCAGGCACCTGGGACATATCGGCCAGAGTGAACAGGCGGTCATAGTTACGCAGTTCCAGTTCCTTGGCGTGGGCTTCGCTTACCCAGTGGATGGTGCCCTTGACCGGCCTGTATTCCGGTGAAGGATCATAGGTGCACTTAAGTTCTACAATTTCCCCGTTCTCATCTTTAATAACCTCATTGCACTTCACTATGTAAGTGTATTTGAGGCGGACCTCTCCGTCAGGTTTTAGGCGGAAGAACTTCTTGGGGGCATCCTCCATGAAATCTGCGCGGTCTATGAGGAGGTTTCCGGTGAAGGGAACCCTGCGCTTTGCTCCTTCGGGGTCTGCTGGGTTGAGTGGGCAGTCGAACCACTCCACCTTGCCTTCAGGCCAGTTGGTGATGGTGAGTTTTACGGGGTCCTGAACTACCATGTAGCGGTTGCTGCGCTCATTGAGGTCCTGCCTTACGCACCACTCAAGGAGCTGGATATCCATGAGCTGATCACGCTTGGAAACGCCAATCTTGTCACAGAACATGCGGAGGGCGTTTGCGGTATAGCCACGGCGGCGCACACCGCAGAGGGTGGGCATACGGGGGTCGTCCCAACCGCTCACAAGGCCCTTCTGGACAAGTTCAAGGAGCTTGCGCTTACTCATAAGGGTATAGGTGAGGTTGAGGCGGGCAAACTCATACTGATGGCTGGGATAGATGCCAAGGGTTTCTATGAACCAGTCATAGAGGGGCCGATGGACGTCGAATTCCAGGGTGCAGATACTGTGGGTGATATGCTCTATGGAATCACACTGACCGTGGGTGAAATCATACATGGGGTAGATGCACCACTTGTCCCCGGTACGGTGATGATGCGCAAACTTGATGCGGTAAAGGAGAGGGTCACGGAACATCATGTTGGGATGTGCCATGTCTATCTTTGCGCGGAGGACCTTTTCTCCCTCTGCGTACTTTCCGGCTTTCATCTCACGGAAGAGCCTGAGGTTTTCCTCCACGCTGCGGTCTCTCCAGGGACTGGGGGTACCGGGCTTGTCAACGGTGCCGCGGTTTTCCCTTATCTGGTCCTGGGTCTGGTCATCCACATATGCGAGGCCCCTCTTGATCAGTTCCTCCGCCCATTCATAGAGCTGGTCGAAATAATCTGATGCATATAGCTCCTTGTCCCACTGGAAACCAAGCCACTTGATATCTTCCTTGATGGAATCTACATACTCAGTGTCTTCCTTGGTGGGGTTTGTATCGTCATAACGGAGATTGGTTTTGCCGCCGTATTTCTGAGCAAGGCCGAAGTTGAGGCAGATGCTCTTGGCGTGGCCAAGGTGGAGATATCCGTTGGGCTCCGGAGGGAAGCGGGTTATGATGGAGTCTACCTTACCCTCTGCGAGGTCCTTCTCAATGATTTCTTCAATGAAGTTAAGTTTACGCTCTTCCATAATATTATATTAACCCCCAAAGTTACTAAAAAATCGGCACATATTTCCCGTTAAAAATTTTTTTAGTAATTTTGTCCGATTAAAACAAAACCAAAACCTACAGTAAAATGGGACTTTTACACGCCAGACTGGCAAAATATGACCTTCCCCAGAAGATGATGGAGAAGGGCATCTATCCCTACTTCCGCCAGATAACATCCAAACAGGGAACCGAGGTAACCATGGACGGTCACAAGATCATGATGTTCGGTTCCAACGCATATACAGGTCTTACAGGAGATGAGCGCGTCATAAACGCAGGCATCGAGGCCCTCAAGAAATACGGCTCAGGCTGCGCCGGCTCCCGTTTCCTCAACGGCACCCTTGACATCCACGTACAGCTTGAGAAAGAGCTCGCAGAGTTTGTGGGGAAGGACGAGGCCCTGGTATTCTCTACCGGCTTCACCGTAAACAGCGGCGTCATCCCCCAGCTCCTCACAAAGGACGATTTCATCATCTGCGATGACCGTGACCATGCCTCAATCGTGGACGGCCGTCGTCTCAGCTTTGCTAAGAGCCTCCACTACAAGCACAACGATATGAAGGACCTCGAGAGGTGCCTCAGGCGCTGCCCCAAGCAGTCTGTAAAGCTCATCGTGGTGGACGGCGTTTTCTCAATGGAAGGAGACCTTGCCAAACTCCCTGAGATTGTGGAACTCAAGCACAAGTACGACAACGTGGTGATCATGGTGGACGAAGCCCACGGACTTGGCGTTTTCGGCAAACAGGGCCGCGGCGTGTGTAACCACTTCAACCTTACCAATGAGATTGACCTTATAATGGGCACCTTCTCCAAGAGCCTTGCCGCCATCGGAGGCTTCATTGCCGCCGACAGCGTCATCATCAACTGGCTCCGTCACAGTGCCCGTACTTATATCTTCCAGGCCAGCGACACCCCCGCCGCTACAGCATCGGCCCTGGAAGCCCTTCACATAATCCAGAAGGAGCCGGAGCGCATCACAAAGCTCTGGGACGTAACAAATTATGCCCTCCGCCGCTTCAAGGAGGAAGGCTTCGAGATTGGAGAGACTGAGAGCCCCATCATCCCGCTTTATGTGCGTGACCTTGAGAAAACCTTCATCGTTACTAAGCGTGCATTTGACGAGGGAGTTTTCATCAACTCCGTGATCCCGCCGGCATGCGCCCCTCAGGACACCCTCATCCGCTTCTCCCTCATGGCCACACACACCCGTGAACAGGTTGACAGGGCCGTTGAAGCTCTCACCAAGGTGTTCAAGGAAGAAGGTATCATAAAATAAAAAAAGAGGCAAACGCCTCTTTTTTTATTGCAGCAGCGACGCGGCCTTCTCTACATCGGCAGCTTTCACAACCAGGGAGATTGAGAGCTCCTCGCCGCCCTGGGCCGATGCAATGATGTTGATGCCGGCCTGTCCCACCTTATTATAGATTGAGGCCGATGTTCCGGGAAGGTTTCTCATGCGGCTTCCAAAGACTGTCACAATTCCAACCTCCTGATTGGCCACCACTACATCCTCCAGGGGAAGCAGGGGGTTATCTTTGAAAAGGCTTTGGATGGCATACACGCAGCGGTCTTTCTCTGCGCTTTTCACAGCAAAGGAGATGCTGTATTCGGATGAAGTCTGGGCTATGAAACGCACGTTCACGTGAGCCTGGGCAAGGCAGGAGAAAATAGCCCCTGACATACCTACGCGGCCAAGAAGACCGGTTCCGTAAACGGTGATAAGGTCAAGGTCTTTGTCGGCAATGACGGCCGTAGAGTGGGAAGAATTACTGGAGATCAGAGTTCCTTCAAATGAAGGATCCGTAATATCCTTCACCACAATGGGGATGCCGGCATTCTTTGCGGGCCACACGGCCGATGACGCAAAGGCGGCGTGCTCCTGGGAGCAGTAGTGGGCAGCCTCGTCATAAGTCATGGCAGCCTCTGACTGGAAAGCCCTGCCGTCTACATAGAACTCTATGGACTCTGCCTCAAGTGTGGCGCCTATAAGTGATGCCATAAGATGGGCACCGTCCTTCCCTACCCTCACTATATAACCAGTTGTGAGCCTTCCATAGCCGCCGGGGATGATCTGGCCGGGCACGCAGCGCTCACGGATCTGGGCCTGGGACTGCTGCCAGTCAAAATGCTGGACAGAGTGGCAGATCATGAGTTCTGTTCCGTCAAGGAGCCTCCCGTGGGCCTTTGTGCCGATAGCCTCCGCACACAGGCGCGCGCATTTTGCCATGACATAATCCTGGATGGCACCCCGCTCCGTCTGCACATACATAGCCTCCCTGAGGTAACCGGATACGGTTTCAAGGATTGTATCCACCTTTTCACGGTATGCTGGGGCCTCTTCCAGGGAGTAGAAATACTCCTTGATGGACTCCATCTGGGCCGATGCGTTCTTTTTCCTGTCTATGGTAACGCTGATGGCCTCTGAGAACAGGGACTCGATGGCCCTTTCCGGACGGATGACTGCAATTACGTCTTCCGTACAAAGGGCTGCAATACGGCTTGCAAACTGCTTCTTGAGATAGAAGGACCTTACTATCATAGTCTATAATTTGGTATATCTGTTTTCAACTACTTCAGACTTACAAATATAAGGAAAAAAAGCTATATTTGCACTCAAAACAGCAAAATCATGATTCAGTCCATGACCGGCTACGGTAAGGCCGAAGTCCTCCTTACGGGAGGAAAACTCACCGTAGAGATACGCGCGCTGAACTCAAAGAGCGCCGACATCAACATCAAGAGTTCCCTCCTTCCAAAGGATAAGGACCTTGTAGTAAGGAAGATGCTGGGAGATGCCCTTGTCCGCGGCACCATAGACCTGTTCCTGAACTGGGAAGCCGGCGGGGAAGAATCGGCCCATCAGATCAATCCAGAGGTCTTCCACAGTTACTGGCGCAGCGTAGTGAAAGCCATGGACGCAGAGACCGTCTTCACCAAAACCTTCCTCAAGGATCCCGGCGTCGGGAGCATCCTGGCAAGCGGCATCCTCCGTCTCCCGGACGTAGTGGACGCAAAGAAGGCCGATGTTATAACCCCGGAGAACTGGCCCCTCGTGGAAGCCGGAATCAAGGAAGCCCTTGAGCACATATGCGCCTACAGGGCAACGGAAGGCAAGGCCCTCTATGCCGATGTTACCTCCCGCGTGGACCTCATTCTCTCCTATTATAAAGAAGTGGAAGCCCTTGAGGGAGAACGCATTGCCGCCGTCAGGGAAAAACTTTCAAAGGCAATGCAGGACCTTGAGGTAAAGGCCGATCCATCCCGCTTTGAGCAGGAGATGATCTTCTACCTTGAGAAATACGACATAAATGAGGAGAAAGTCCGCCTCAGGCAGCACTGCAAATATTTCATGGAAGTGATAGACTCCGAGCCCTACCCCGGCAAAAAGCTTGGGTTCATCATCCAGGAGATGGGACGTGAGATAAACACAACCGGATCCAAGGCAAATCACGCCGGAATCCAGCAACTGGTGGTAAAAATGAAGGACGAACTTGAAAAAATTCGTGAGCAATCCATGAATATTCTGTAAGTTTTTGAAGGCCTAAACGCCTGATACTCAAAGACTTCCCCGTTTTCCTGTGGGAAACGTTTCATTTCACCCCTGTAACTAACTGATTTCCAGAAGGTTACAGGGGCTTTAAAATGAAACGTTTCATCTTTTCCATGCAGTTTTTTATTCATTCCTTTGCCAGCAAAACGAAAAAGGAATGAAAAGGATACGCATATTCCTTATTGCAGCCGCCGTTCTTTATGGCGGCACGGAATCATGGGCCCAGCGCTTTGCCGTGGGGACCAACGCCGTGGACTGGCTCTCACTTGGGACCATCAACGCCGAGGCGTCCATCGCCGTCTCCCAGCATGTCTCCGTCCACGTAGGGGCTGAGCTCAACCCCTGGACCTTCAGGGCCGGGGACAGGGACACGCAGTTTGAGGCCCGCCAGAACTCATACTGGGCCGGGGCCCGCTGGTGGCCCTGGCACGTCTACTCCGGCTGGTGGGCGGGAGGTGACGCCCGTTACAGCGTCTACAACATAGGCGGCATCTGGAGCCGGGAGGCCGAGGAGGGCGACGCATGGGGCGCGGGAGCCTACGGCGGCTACTCCATAATGCTCAATGAGTTCTGGAACCTGGACCTCGGGGTGGGGTTCTGGGGAGGCTACAAGCGCTACACCCGTTATGCCTGTCCCCTCTGCGGGGTAAGGACGGAGCAGGGTGGAAAGGCATTTATCCTTCCGGATGCCAGGATTGCAATACAACTGATCTTCTAGAATCCGGTGCCATGAAGAAACCTTTCATCATCATACTTTTGTTTCTCATTCTGGCAGGGAGTTGCGGAGAGACTAAAAAAATTCAATCACTTCATAGTCAACATCTCTCCGCAAGCCTTGCCTTGTCCAGAAATGAAGTTGCCGAGGAGCGGAAGGTCATCGCCTCAGCCCCCCGGGACACCATCACCGTGACCGGTGAGAACGGGGAGACCCTCCTTCTGATGAAAGCCGTCAGGGACGAGGAGTCCGGGGAGATGGTGGCGCACGACGTGATCAACGCGGCGGTCATCACTGCGAGGTTCCGAAACGTTGCCGAGAGGCACGGACGGGTGGACCTGAGATTTGAGGTCATAGTACCTCAGGAGATGATGGACACCCGCTGGCAGCTCCAGTTCTACCCGGACATGTTCATCCTGGAGGACAGCGTGAGGCTGGAACCCGTCATCATCACGGGGAGCGAGTTCCGATCCCGGCAGTTACGGGGCTACGAGCTCTATGACAGGTATATACGATCCATCATAACGGACACCACGGCCTTCGTGGACTGGAGGAACCTCAATATATGGATTGCCCGTAACCTGCCTGAACTCTATAAGTACAAGAATGACACCTCGTTCGTCTCCGAGACCGCCTTCCATTCCCTCTTCGGGCCTACGGAGGCCGATGCCATAAGGCATTACACCTTCTGGCACCGGAGGTACTACCACGAGAGGAAGTGGCACCAGCGCGGAGCCAAGTTCCAGGAGTACGTCAAGGCACCCATCGTGACCGAAGGGATACGCCTTGATACCGTCCTCAGGGACATAGACGGGAATTTCGTCTACCAGTATACCCAGAGTATAAGGACACGTCCGAAGCTCCGTAAGGTGGACATAGTCCTTTCCGGGGATATATTCGAGCAAGAGCGGCACCTCTACACCATGCCACGCTCCGAGCCCCTTACCTTCTACATCAGTTCCCTGTCGGCATTTGTGGATACCCGTGAGAGGTATCTCACCCGTGTCCTTGAGAGGAAGGCAGCAGCAAACACCGCCTGCTATGTGGACTTCGCCAGCGGGAGCAGCGACATTGACCTCTCCCTCGGCCATAACGCCACGGAGATGGGACGTATCAGGGGGAATATCCTGGAACTCCTCCAGAACACCTCCTTCGACCTTGACAGCATAGTGATAAGTGCATCGGCCTCCCCTGAAGGCACCGTGAAGTCCAACGGGGCCCTTGCTGAAAGAAGGGCTGCCTCGGTGGCAACATATTTTGACAATTATATCCGCAACTGGAGGGACTCCGTCAAGAGGAACTCCTTCTCCGTGAGCGTGGACGATTCCGGCAGGGAATCCATCGGCCATAACGCTTCCATTCCTATCTCCATCCCTTTCCTCTCCCGCTCCAGCGGCGAGAACTGGCCCTACCTTGGCGTCCTCGTGGATGAGGACACGGTGATGACTTCCCAGGACAAGCTCTCTTTCATACGTCACCTGGAGACCGCCGATGTGGATGAGCGCGAGAGGGGGATGCAGGCGGAGCCCTGGTACCGCTATATGAGGGAGAACCTCTATCCCCGCCTGAGGACCGTGAAGTTCGATTTCTTCCTCCACCGGAAAGGGATGGTGAAGGACACGGTCCACACCACGGAGCTTGACACAGCCTATATGAGGGGCGTGAGGCTCCTCCAGGAGAGGGAATACGAGAAGGCGCTCACCTGCCTTCGGGATTACCGCGACTACAACACGGCCATTGCCTACGTGTCCCTTGACTACAACGCCTCCGCGATGGCTATCCTCCAGGAGCTCCCGAGGACTCCCCAGGTGAGTTACATGCTGGCACTCCTATATGCCCGTGCCGGGGACGACGGGAAGGCCGTGGAGAACTATCTCCGCGCCTGCCGGGATGACCGCTCCTATGTCTTCCGCGGGAACCTCGACCCTGAGATCTACGTCCTTATACAGCGTTACGGGCTCAACAAAGACGACGAAACCTTTTGATACCCATACATTAACTTTTAAACCGTTTTCATTATGAAAAGATGCTTTTCAATCTTTCTGACACTGGCCGCGGCTATCGGCCTTATGTCATGCAACAAAAACGCTCCTGCCACAGCAGGAGACACCCCTGAGGCCGTTCCTGACGCCACACTCACCGTTAATATCGGCATGGAGAACGAGGCCGTAAAAGCAACTACCGCCCAGGTCAAGGACTACCAGATTAACAAGGTGCAGGTATTTGTCTTTGATGCCGCCGAAAAACTGGAGACATCCTATTTTGAGCAGGGCCTTGACAAGAACACCACCCACAGCGTGAAAATTGCCACTTTCACTGGTAACAAGACCGTGTACGTGATTGTAAACCACAACAGAATCACGCATTTCAAGCCCCACACCACAACAATTGCAAACCTTGAGGCAGAGATTACGGACCTCTCCCTAAACACGCCCTCATCCCTTGTGATGTCCGGAAAGAACACCGTAACGGTTGGTAAATACGGCAACAACGGCGCTGCAGGCACGGATTCACAGATTCAGGCGGTCAACGTGTACGTGAAGAGACTCGCCGCAATGATTCAGCTGGACAACATTCAGGTAGACTTCCGCGGCACCGACCTGGAGGGCAGTACCTTTACCGTCCAGCAGATATACCTCAAGAATGTGGTAGGTAAATCAAGGCTTGGCGTCACCGGCCTTACCGGAACGGCAAATTCGGCCGTCCTACCGCTGGCGATAGATGATGCAACCCTCTCCAACATAGACAACTGGTACAATAAGTTCACTCTCCAGCCCACCGGCGCCCCGGCCGTAACTTTTGAGAGCGAGATCAATGCGTCATGCTCCGTTAACGGATCGGCCACGGAAATGGGCCGCCACCTCTTTGCATACCCCAACAGAACGGATTCAGACTCCCATACGCCCGCAACGGGGACATTCAGCCCCAGGCATACGCGTTTTGTCATAAAGGCCCACGTGAAAGCGGCGGCAGGCTACAGCGACCTTGATGCCGATACTTTCTATGTGTTTGACCTCCCCGTCCTGGCGGCCAATAACATCTACAAAATCACCTCCATCAAGCTCACCATGCTGGGTAAGGACAACGACGACAGGGACGATGACATCCAGGCAGGCAAGATCCAGCCCGCCATCACAGTTGATCCATGGAACGGAACCACCAACCTCTCCTATGAATTCTAGAACTCTCCGGGGCGGGATACTTGCAGCCTCCCTTCTTCTTGCCTCCTGCCGCGCCGTGGTGCTGGAGGACAGGACAATGTGTCCAAGTTTCCTCTTCTTTGATGTGGCCGATGCCTCACGCTTCCAGCGGTATTCAGGCGTATTCACAACGGTGTACGCCCATCCTGAGGGAAGGCTTATGGACGAGGCCGGAACAAGCCTGGGATACATTGATGACAGGCTTTTCTTCTTCACGGTAAGGGGAACAGCCGCAGTGAAAGGATACGGTCTCATGGGGCAGGAAGGGCTAGTCAGGGACGGATCCGTGTGGACCGTCCCCATAGGCAGGGACTATGTTCCCATTTTCCGTTTTGGTTACATGGCGGAAGTCCAGGAGGAGACCTTCACCGTCCCGGTAGAGTTTACCAAAGAGTATTCGCATGTGAGTGTTCAGTACATTGGTGCCGACACCTTTGATCACGCCGGAGGACGTTTCCCCTTCTACATAACGGTAAGGGGAAACACCTGCGGCATAGACGCCCTCACCGGCAATCCGGTAACGGGGCCGTTCCAGATAACGCCAAAGGAAAGCGGAATCGGCCATTTTGAGTTCACTCTCCCCCGCCAGGCCGACCACACCCTTGTCCTGGAGATGTACGCCCTGGAAGGACTATATGAGTACAGGGACTTCCAGACATCCTACAACCTGTATGAACTGCTCCGGGACAAAGGCGGCATCACCTGGACAGAGAAGAACCTCCCGGACCTCTACATTGAGATTGACTTTGAGGAGACCACCGTCAATGTTGGGGTATACCCGTGGGGAGAGCAGGAACTGGAATACGGACTTTAGCAAACGGATAACAATATGAAACACTTTCTTTCCATAATCCTTTCCTTTGCAGGAGTTGTGTCCTGCGCCGTCCCATATCTGCCGGAAAACAAGGCCGCAGAGTATCCTGAGGCCGATTCCCTGCTTGTAAGCGTGGTGTTCTTGGCCCAGAACGGAGGGGATTCCAAAGTGACGGGGGTGACAGATTCCGACGAGCGGGCCACAGGCCGATGGGCGGTTTTTGCCTTCAACGACCACACCGGGCATTTCCGCTGGGAAAGCTCCGACAACGGGACTCCACTTACCCTGCAGCTTACGGCAGGTCAGCGCTATACCTGCTTTGCGATAGTCAATTATCCAATCAGCGGGGTCGGGGCATTCGACCCTTCCACTGTCCGTACTCCGGAAGACCTGACCGGCAAAGTCGCCTACCTTGGAGACAACAGGATATCGGCCCTTCTTATGTTTGGATACACATCCATAATTCCCGTTCCGGGTGCCGCCGCGCCCGTTTCCATAAATGTCAGCCGACTTGTCTCAAGGATAGACCTGAGAAGGCTGGAGGTGGATTTCAGCGCAAAGCCTCATCTTGCCGGCAAGACTTTCACCCTCCGCGGAATCTATGTCACAAATGCGTACAGGACTTCCCTTTACGGGAATGATTATACCTATCAGGAGTTGTCGGGGACACGGTCGGCCTGGTATAACACCGGCGGCTGGCACCGCGGGGAAAGCGCCGAAAGCGGTATTGACGCCATCCTTGGAGACAGGGGGATAAACGCCGTGGTATCGGCCGGAAATCCGTACACGGTAAACCACTCGTTCTACGCCTTCCCAAATCCCACCAGGGAGGCCGATGACATACGCACAATGGAGGCCTGGATGCGCAGATGTACCCGCCTTGTCATTGAGGCGTCAATAGATTCAGACATAGTATATTACGCCATCACAGTACCAGGGATGGTGAGGAATTGCATCTATGCCGCCTCTAACGTTGTAATTCACGGCAGAGGCTCCAACGACCCCGAAATCATTGACATAGACCCGGACATCATAGAGGCCGATATAGTTCCCGTAATTGACGACTCCTGGGACGGTGCCGGAAACATAATACTGGATTAGACCAAGATGAAAAACACCCTGATATCACTTATAATCCCTGCAGCCGTCCTTGCCGCCGGATGCACTGAGGCAGAGACAGACTCCCCTGCCGGCCTTCCGCTGCGCCGGGAGGCCATGGAGCTTGCAACGGTCCACGTTGGATTCTCCTCCACGGAAATGGGCGCCGGCACAAAATCCGTGGTCTCGCAGGACGTAGAGAACTTCACGGAAGCCTATCTCTTTGCATTCTGGGCGTCCGGGGCCGATGCCGGTAAGCCATGCACGGTGGGCGGGGCTCCCGCAGCAGTGTACACGGACAGCAAGAGCTTCAACTGGACTCTTCCCGCGAATGAGCCCATAGAAGTGATGGCCGTTGTAAACGCCGTGGATGATATCAGGCGTGAAATAGACCTGTGGGCAGCAGGCATAGCTCCTTACACAAGGGATGAGCTCCTTTCCTTCACATTCTCCTGCGCCTCCCCAAGCGATCTAATGGATCTCCATGACAGGGAATACAACATGCCCATGACAGGGTCTGTAACGGTGACCATTGACCCGGAGGCACCCTCCCTCACCATTCCGGTAAAGCGCCTCTTTGCAAAATTTGACATAACCCTTGATGTAAGCAGCTGGGCCAGTGACGGCTGGACAGTCAACGCCGCACATATTTCCGGAGCACGTTCAAATACGGAAGTACCGTATTTCTACACCGGAACGGGCGTCGGTTTCAAGCAGACTGATCCCGGGAAATTCGCAGCCGTGGACTCTTCCACGGATGATGACCTTGACAATCTGGATTTCAGGGATGCCGACAACCGGTCCAAAGCCGTCTCATACTACTTTCTGGAAAACTGCCAGGGCGTTTCAGGGAGTGCTTCCAAGTGGAGCACTGTAGCACTTGACCTTGGCTCTGCCGTAGATAACTGCTCCTATCTTAAGATTAACGTGGGAGCAACTAAACCGGGTTACGGTGAGCGCCGCTTCGGTTACCGGATTTATCTGGATTCAACTCCTGGATCGGCCATGAAATCCGACTTCAACATTATCAGAAACACATACCGGTCCATCATCCTGAAGCTTGGTTCTCCGCAGGACGGTTTCCTGTGGACAAATACATCGGCCCTTACGGCGGCTCCGGGAGAGACTTTGAGCATCCCCTTTGAAACTACTCTGGATAGCAGCGAACTTTCCTTCCTTCCGCTTGGCAGCGGGATTGAATACGTGAGTCATTCCTTCCACAGCAATACTGAGCAGCTTACCGGCTTCCCAAGCGGCGGGACGGCCGTTTTCCAGGTATCAGGCAGCGTCGCGGACGGAGACTATTCCATAAGGGGCGGAAACAGCTCCGGTGATATATCGGATGAGGTGAATGTCCAGGTGGTTTCTCCGGTCACTCTCACATATAGTGTATCGGCCAGCCACTATGCCTTCCAGAGATTCACTATTACGCTTCACTCGGAGGACATGACCGGCTGGAGCGGCGCAAAAAAGGCCAGGCTGGAGGAAGTATTTGCAAATCTGTCCCTACGGTCTACTTCCATTGATACCCATCTTATCTCAGAGGGAGCGGCCTATTACAGCGGCAATGTGCTTAACAAAGTTTTCACTGTGATGTCCACAAGGGCAGCAGCGGCCACTTTTGAGGCCTACAATACTGCCAGCAACGTTACATATAATGACATTTCCGTGTCCATAGACAGGCCGGTAATTCACTTCATCCAGGCACTCACGGGGCCGTATGTGGACAATAGCTTCATCGGCCTTGACGACGAAGGCGATGAGGGGCCCATTTATGACACCCCCATCACGGGACAGACCGCCAAGGGGTATTTCCAGATATGCAGTGAATCCGGAACGGCCTTTATCATCCAGGCAGAAGACCTTGCCCTGGGCTCACTTGGGCTCACAGGCGTGTTGGGATTTCCATCCTCCGTTTCACGGGCAACCTTCTCACCCAGTACATTCTATTTCAGCACCTACCTTGACGACTGGATTTGCCTGGAGGGAGACGGATTCTACTCCAATGTGGACGATGTCTGTGAATTCATATCCGTGGTTTACAGCCCTGACCTGCAGCTGCGTTCCGAATCCGGGCAGCTGGTATGCTCTGAGCCAGTTCACCTTAAAGTGACTAACCCGTTTGCAGAATGGTTCAGGACCGACGATCTTACTCCGTTCACCTACTCTGTGATTGTGGATGGAAGCTCGAATTATGTCACAACTGACGACTTTTCTTCAAGATGGCCTTATTGGGCCGATTTCCAGCCAAGCGTCATCTCACACGGAAACGTAAACACATCCAAGGGCTCTTATTCCCCATATTCCCTTATCTGGGACAGCCACGCCAACGAAGTTGAGCGCCTGAGTGTTGCCAACGACCTCCATAACCACGGGCTCATAGAGATTGGCGGCACCATCACCCACACAAGGACCGGAGACACCATGACTATGCTTTGGGGCCGGGTCAATGTAATACGTGAATATGTCATATATGCCGGTTACCAGTTCAGTCAGGTCAATTACCTAAGCTCACCAACTGCGCCGGCAAATTCCGGAAGCATGTCAAGATTCATCCCGTACATCTTTGTCAGGGACAATACAGGTATGCCGGTGAGCCTTAGAAACTGCGTCAGGACCACGGCCACTTCCCAGAGCGGAATCAATTCCGTGAGCCCGTCGGAGAATTTCTATGCCGAGACATGCCGCACGGAGCACTGGTGGCCGGATCATGCCAACATGTCCAGCTACGACCATAGTAACTCCACCCTCTGGGACTGCGAATACTCAGATACGGAGCGCTCCTACCTACTCCAGAACAAGGTGGTTGTATATCCATCGGCCAAAACCGTCACATCAAGGGGAGAGCTCTCCTACTATGAACTTCAGTATGTGGGGCCCGTTGCCGATTCACACCTCAATTTCTTCCTCGGGCATCATGGGCATCATGCCGATAATATCTATTCCTTTAGGAGCGTGGCCTACTGGAACGCACCAGCTTTTGAGTTCCAGACTACTGCCATTACCCCTTCCGAAGTCCGTACCTTCCCCAGCGGGGAGAAATACCTTGCCCTCGGGGACTACACCAGGGTGAGATTCTTCTGGAGGATGAAAAAGAGTTCACTTACCAAACTGAACAGCTATGACACCAGGTATGCGATTGACCTCACCCAGACCTTCAGGACCAGTTATACCAATACCGGAGACGGCTCCACATACTATATGTACTACTTTGGGGAGGATATGTTCAAGCAGGCCTACACAGCAACGGCATACTATGATCCAAGGCGAAACACCAGGGAGAAGCTTAAGCTTTATACACCTTCCATCCCCTTCTACAGGCTTACGGGAAATACCGCGCACGCAGCTTTTGACGGCTCGGTCTCAGGTAGTTACAAAGAGGAAGACATTGTGAACAGCCATAAGATGGGCCAGGCCTACGGCACGGCCGACTCCTTCTGGCTGCCGGGAAACCAAATTGAATAACCATATGAAAAAACACATTCTGGCACTTGCCCTGTGCCTTCTAAGCATGAGCACTGCCCTCTGTCAGCAAAAAGGGCATTTCCTCCTTGGAGGCGGGACGTCCGTCATCTTCGGATCCGGGAGTCCGTCAATTCTGATGTATTCACTTGAAGCTGGCATCTCCTACAACATCTTGGAGAGCCTCAGGCTTACGGGAACACTGGGCGGCTTCCGCAGCGTGATGTCCTTCGGGGATGATGGCTGGCAGCCCCAGACCGCCAACGGTCCCCTTGCCCGCATCGGGGCCGATTACCTCTTCCTGCCGGAAGGTTCCGCCTTCCGGCCATCGGCCTCCCTCAGCGTAGGATACAGGCTCAGAGTACCTCCCGGGGCCGATTCCCCAGGGCTCACCGGTCCACCCGTACGGGCCGATGGCGCCTTCCTCACAGTCGGCATAGGCGCTGATATCTGCGTGGGCGGCCTCTGCCTGAGCATTGCCCTCACTAGCGAGCTCACCTCCACCCTCCACCCCGCCGCCGGAATAAAACTGATGGTGCTGTTGCCGTAATGCCTTTTATCCCCCTCCTCCGGCAGCGTCGAACGTAACGCACTCTGAATCAACCACTTATGCAAAAACCTCTATGCAAATTCACATAGAGGTTTTTGCATAATCCACTAACCCTCAAGCACTTACATTCAACGCCCTTCCCTATCCCTTAGCTGCACACTAAGGGATAGGGTTTGGTGCGCATTTTCCGTCATTCCCGACCTGATCGGGAATCTCGTTTCCGTCATGCCCGACTCCGATCGGGCATCTTCTGCCGATTATCAATCAATTAAATCGATAAATCTATGAACAAACAAAAACAAACCTATCTGTCTCCCGAGACAGAAACCCTCGTGGTAAGATTCGAGGTAAGCATCCGAGCAACTACATATTGTAGCGGGGAGTGATCCTCGCTACTTTTGCAAAAAAGTTATCGCTATGCTTACAAGAGAACAAGTACTGGAAGTCCAATCTTATTGCGCTGAGCACAGGA